>Ga0315914_1007406_pt1 | contig 15199 bp, 11 predicted proteins | sample MpolenodulesMG_FD_203920 | JGI IMG/M metagenome (GOLD analysis project Ga0315914, IMG submission 203920) | Medicago polymorpha root nodule microbial communities from Los Angeles, California, United States - elongated nodules | ecosystem: Host-associated > Plants > Roots > Nodule | place: USA... | reverse complement strand
AACAAGTGAAATTAGACAAGGGTTGCAAAACATGAGAATAGTCTAGCAAACCTTGAGACATATAAAGTTTCGTTCTTCAAGGATTCTAATAGCAATCAATCATGAGAATAGGTGTGGTTGCTAGAGGAACACACTCACTGACTTCGAAAGAAGCTTTGATACGCTTAAGAGAAACTTGTCTTTAGAAAGTAGGTCGAATATAAAGTTTAGGTTTATGGTTTGTTTGTGAAGGGTTTGTTATTATGATGAACCAATAATCTCAAGGCGCTTTTTATTATTATTCTTTTAAAACCGTAAAAATCTAATCCTTACAAACTGAACCTTCTTCTAATCATCTTCTAAAAGTTAATTAAGTTAAACAACTCCCTGTTGGAACGATACTCTCTTTTTACTACTTCGGTAGAACCGTGCACTTGCGGTTTTACTCATCAGTAGTCCATTCATTCGCCAGTTTGTAATGCTATGAACTCTCTCTTTTCTCTGTTTTTTTTTTTTGCTATTCAGTTTTGCGCTCGTACGCGGGTTTATCGGATTGTATGTAGTAGTGTTTGCTTGAAGTTTTGTTTAAAACTCATTTAAGGTTGTTTCTCTATTTTGTACCACTTTTGTGTTGTAATTGTATGTATCATCCATTAGAGTTTGACTTTATGTTTACACTGGTTCAGGTTTTGCCCCCGAGTTTTGCATTTCCTTTTTCATTTTAGTAAAATTTCTATTTCTCTTAAAAAAGAAAAGATGACTAATATATTATGACTATAATTAACGGTTAGATCAAGACTAATAAAATTTATTATTAATAACAAGGTATTAATTAGAGTAACTCGTCTCATAGTTACTTTTATAAGTTAACTTATAATGGATTTGTTTTAAAAAAAATTAGTTTATAGCGGATGACTTATAAGTTAGCTTATGACTAGTAGCGAATAAGTTAATTGATTGAATTTGTAGCGTTTAGTAAACATAGCGGTTGAAGTAGTTTATAATATTGAAATGATATAAAAATATATATAATTAATATTTATTTTTTCAATGAAGATTGCAAGGATAAAATTGAGATAAAAAGTGATGAGTTATAAGTATTTGAATTAGATTATAAGAAAATATTATAAACTCATAAAAATAAGATATAAGTTTGTGAGAAAATGACTGTTATCAAACATATATTTTTAAGCATTCAAATTTATAAAACATAAGTTATAAGTCATAAACTCAAATATATGTCTTATCAAATAGACCCTTAAAATCTATATATCCCCACCAGAGAATGGCCAAATTAAACATAAAAGTCTACATACATAAATATGAAAGGTACATAAAGAAAGTTCATAAATAACATGGGCGACGGTCGCGACCATATATATATGAGATAGCCTATGAACTAGATAGAAAATATGGAAGCTGTGCTGTACCAAGATATCTACAGCTCACTCAAAAATGTTGGGATAGAAAACCCTCATAACTTCGTGATTGTAATTACATCGAAGTTTCTTACTCAACGATTGTTGTCACCTAGCATTGACATGTGACAGTGTTGTCCCACCATCATGCAATGCCACATGGCACGAATAAAAAGAAGAAAAAATTATTATTTCCTCAAAAAAAAAAAATTATTATAGATACAAAAGAAAACTATTTTATAGCTTCAATTACTGTTTTACTAATATATTATTTTATGTAAAAGAAAACTAATATGTTGTTTGTATTAGCGAAAAGACGAGCATTAATATGTTTGTTTCTCGTTTTTTCTACGATATTTAATTGTATATATTATACTATAATCTTTATATAAGATCTCATAGACTAAATCATAATAAAAAGAAAGTGATATTAGTGATAAATTTGTTAATAATTTTTTTTTAAGAAGATAAAATGGAATATATTATCAACACAAAATGTCTTTCCTAACATAAGGTGTGCAAAGGAAAAATACTAAAATCTGTACAATATTTACAAACCGGAAATAGATTTGTTAACAATTAATACAAGCTTATCATTCAAGAGATAGAACTTAATTTATGTTGGCATTATAGTATAAAATATCACAACACCGTATATTTAGGGATAAGAGCGGTAGTAATTTTCTTCATAAAAGCATTTGATATTTAAAATAATAAATAAAGAAAAATATATGTTAAATCACTAGAGGTATGTTTGTAAAGAAATTAATTCTTACGGAACCTAAGATATCTAAAATGAGAGTTGATTGACTAGTTAAAGATCACATCGATTGATTAGGATTCCTACATAAAGGTGGTGCAATAATCATAATGGGGTGTTCGTGTTTCGTGTACGAAGTCGTTTTTAAAGACACGTGTTTTCAACTCCCCTTCAACAAGTTTGGACGGTGTCCTGACCCACTTGTATGTAGCCTCGTTCCAACTCTATTCCAAGTGATGGGGCTACATCAAGGCTTTCCAAGTAGTCTGCTGCTACTTAGAGATTCGTGTATGTATTGTTGTCTTCTCCCATATTTCCAACCTTCGATGGGGTTCCCATGATCCTAATGATTATCATGACTTGGTGTCCTTCAAGTAGGTGTTGAAGGCTTTCGACGCCTTCACAAGCTGCTTGAAGAACATCAAGTATAAGTTTTTTTGTATTAGGTCGAGGTTGAATGACGCATATAATAATGTTTACTGGCAGGTGGTCAACAACGAATTAGCTGCAATTCATATCACAGACGATTGTGGCAACAATACTTATTTCTATAGTTACAAAATTCTCAAATTGTTGGTTGTTGACAACTTTAGGAAGAACTATGAAGGTGTGGTTTTCCAGTTGTGAGTTTAACAGGGCCAGATCCAACTCATGTCAAGAAGATTTAACTCTAAGTCAAGACTTATGAAAGGGAGCCTTATAAGGACAATAAAGTTTAGAGAGAAGAACCAAGTTAAAAATCTCTAATGTAGATGGTGGTGTGACAGTGGATCTACCATCCACGCCAAGTCTAACCCTTGTTTTTTTTCTTTCCGGCGGTGTTTCGTCGAAAAATGGGTTTCTCAGTGCATCTGCATGTGACTTGGTTCTTGGGGTTCTTTGCTACACTCATTATTTTTTCTATCGCTTGTCCTTCTTCTATGTTGGCCTTTGACGGGTTATGGTGATTTTGCTCAGATCCGACGTCTATTTGTTCTTCTCGCAGGTTTGTGGGTTAGGTCACCGTCGGTTTTCGTAACTTCTACCTTCCTCGATGACGGAACAGATCGTCGTTGCCTTGTCCTTGAACTGTTGCGGTGTCGCGCGAGGTTGTTGTTGTTTCACATGTTATTTTGTGTTCGTGGTTTGTGATGTGTTGCCGGTTTTGTGTTGTATTTTATGTTTATGTTATTGTTGATTAGAGATTGGTTGGTAGGTTGAAGATTTGTACCTATTTGATGTGGTTTTTTTTCATAAACCTGAAAGGGTATGTTTCTATTAACCAGAAAGTGTCTATTTGGTTACTAACGTATTAGACTCATCCCTCAATCTAAGTTCTAACATGTCTGATTGAAACTATTGTGGTTGGTGGTTCGATCTCTTCGTTTCTCTGTTGCTCCGGTTCTATTGAGATCTGCAAGATTCAAGATGTCATAGCTACCTCCACTTTGGTGCCTACTCATCCGTCTCAGTCTCTGCAACTGTTTGGACTGTTAATGCTCGAAATAGCTCTTATGCTTGCTGCTTTGTTTAGGGAGTTGTTGACACATGAATTTTGTTACCGTGTTAGCGGTCGATCCATATGTCATGTATGAATCTCTAACTATTCTTTACAGATGTTCACTTTTCATCTTTTTTATTTGTGGGTTGCGCTCGTAATGAGTGATTATTTGTTAAGATTGATTAAGGTTCATTCACTTGATATGGTTTACCATGTATTCCTGTTTGTGTTAGGTCTAATGTCCCTAATCTCTGTATCTAATTCCTTTTATTTATATATTTTATCTCTTGTCTAAAAAAAATGTTTAGAGGAAGAGAAGAAAAATGAAACATTTGACAAAAATTATAATGCATAAATCTTTTGTAGAAAGTAAACTTTAAAGGAGGACTTGCTTGGTCATAACTCTAAATAATTTTTATTTAGCACACATACAAATGACAAAAACACAAGAAAAATACTTAAAATAATTTGTTATTCTAAATAATTAAATAATAAGTTTTTCTTTGCCTAAAAAAATGTTCTTCTTACGTGCGTGCCTTTTATTTGTGGTTGTGACATATTATTTCTCACTTTTAGTGGTGTTACTTTAATTAAGTAAAAATATATTTGACCGTACAATAATAAACATTTACTTTGCATTTACAGTAGAAATATGTAAGAGAAATAATTGAAAATAAATAATTTTACAATTAGAAATTTAAAAATAGAAAATAAAAAAGTCAACTTAATTTTTTTTTGGAAAAGTCACTAAGTACTTCCTCCGATCTTTATCATAAGAAAAAATTGACTTTTTAAGTTCATAAAATAAGTAATGTATGTTATTGAAAATATAGATTAGATGAATCAGTTATAAAATAAATAAAAAAATAAATTGTTTCTAGAGGGAGCATTCACTAGTGTACTGTGTACACACTACATATATCTTGAAATATTTTCACCAAAAAAAATATATATATGTTGAAATATTATTTTGCTGTAATAATATTCTTGTCATGAAAATCTTATGAAATAGATATATTCTTGTTCCATTTCATTCCATTCATCATCACTAAACTAGTTGACATTATCATTTTCAATGTCTTCAACATTCTAAGTCTTAGGATAAGTTGTTAGACACAACAAAAAAAGAAAAACTCTTGAACTTCTTCCACTTGTTTTTCTCTTTCTATTTTCTCTCTCTTCACTCATAGTACATTGAAACTTTGATGCTACATTGATTAGATCCAAGCTTTTGAACAAACCCATTACTCATTCTAACCCAGAAAAAGGGTCATGGGTGGTAGTAGTATTACAGATTCATGGTGTTTTTGTAAAGGTGTAAGCAAGACTGAGAGAATGAAAGGTGCTATTTTTTCAGGTAAAAACCAAGCTATGGCTACTATTACTAACACCAATGTTGGTAATGGTGTCTCTGGAACTGGATTTCTTATTCATAGGAATCTTCTCTTGACAACTCATGCTAATCTTCCTTCTGCTGTTGCTGCTGGTACCTCTGAGATCCGGTTGCATAATGGTGTTGCTGCTACTCTTGTTCCTCAAAGGTAATGACCCTTTTGTGTTTTCTTTTTTTGTTTTGTTTTAGTTGGTGAAATTAGTGTTATTTGTTTATGAAAGTTGGGAAAAATGTGATTTTTTATTTTTAAATAATGAAATTATGTGTTTTTATTTGTGTGGATTTGATACTTTTTTTTGGGGGTGGTTAGGATTTGGGAGAGGTAGTTTAGTGGAGGATTAGACCCTAATTTGAAGTAGAAGAGTAGATGTTTGTTGACTTTTGGTTTTAATCTTGTTTCTAGAATCTGGTAAACTATGCAGTTGTTTGGTAAAGTCGGTGTGAAAATTGTTTATAAATGTTTGGAAGTTGGAACCAATGTTTTAAAAACTGAAGATTTCTTAGTCATGGTTCAACAAGTGTTATCAAATATCGATTCGCCATGGTGGATTTTTTTACAACCGCCGGCGCCAATTTGTGAAGGATGGCGCGCCATGGCATTTTATGCGGCTGAAAGTATCGTACTTTTGGCTTTCTACAATTGATAACGTTGGGTTTAACTGTTTTAAACCGCTTGAATTGGAATAAAACCACACTCAATCCTCTCAAATAACCAAACCGTTATGGTGCTGGTTCACAGTTCAACCGGTTTAACCACCTGAATTTTTAAAACATTGGTCGGAACACTTTTAACATTAGAATAGTAGGGAGTTGGTTCGAAATGTAATTGCTGTCACATCTTAGGTTTGTTTTCAAACTGTCTTTCTACAATAGCCTTCTTGTTAGCTTTGTCACTGTACATCATATTCTTCAATACACTTAATTCATGTATCTAACTTAAATTTCATTTGGTGGTGTACCATTCCTTTGTTGACTTTCTGTATGCTTGCAATTCATGTAAGTTTGAAATTGTTTGCAGCTTATTTCTTTTTACAGTACATGTGTGATGTGTTGTGCATGTGCCTAATATTAGTTAGCTTTATCTAGGATATTTATGTAGAATAGGAAATGTGGTTGCTAATTTTGTTTATTGCATACACAGAAGGTAATTTCTATATATGTAAACAAGTGTGCGGTGTGCCATCCATTTTATTTGTTAAGTTATATTACTTTTTTCTCGCTTATTATACCCTCAACTATGCAGTTTTCATTTTTCCTTACGTGCTGTCATGTCCTCACAACTCATCCTACCAGAAAATAGATTACCTATAATTAATAGAACAACCAACTGTAGAAGTATGGAGTCTTAGATGTTTATTTTGAAACTTCAATCTGTTTAAAGTCAAACTAGCTGGTTTTAAAAGACCAAAATAGTAATACTGTAGATATTTTCTTGTTTGAATCAAAGTTGATAGTGTAACGGTTATTGCGATCTTTTGTTGTCACTTTTTATGAACAGTTGTCAAATTCTGCTATGCTATAGCGCTAACGCTGCTATAATTGCGGACCAAATCGATATTTAAAATGTCAAAAGTGCATGGTACATGAAGTACAATAAAAAAATATTAAAAAATTCAAAGCTAGAGCTGATTTTGATGTTTTGCACTTTATGAATTTAGTATTATAATTCTTAACAATTTGACCCTTTCCCGGACCTTGCGTATGCGGGAGCTTTAGTGCACCTAGCTGCCCTTTTATCCTTAACAATTTGATAGAGTTCCTTGCATATTGCTAGAGTTCTCTGCATAATAAATGTCCAAAAAGAAGAGTAAACATAGAACACAACTCTCCTTCGTAAAATCTGCTCATAAAATTAACTTAAGAAAGACTTTAACTAAACTGCCTTAAAGTTTGAATCTTGTGTCCTCAATCTGAGGATTTTGAGAAGTTCTGCACGTCTTTATAATACATATATAATTTTTCTTTTTTGAGGGAAATACATATATAATTTATATTCACTATTCCCATCCAAGCAAGTAATATCTCTTGCATATCACCATTTTAGATTAAGTCATAACAAGAAACTATACAGTTAAATAGTAACACTTGTACATCAGAATGTTTCAGCATGTAGAATTCTCATGGTATTCAATATGCAATAAAAGTTTTGTTTTGAGTACTATTTTGTCTGTAAAATATTAGCATCGAGACCTAGCAATCTGAAACTTCAGTCAACACTTACTAGTACTATGTTTAAAGTTCCTACTTTGTACGACTCTATTGATGGTGTTATATTAGTATTTTCTCCTACACCAGAAATTGATTCCCGGTTGTCGGTCCTTAAAATGATTATTTGGATAACAGCGGGTTGATTTTTTGACTTGATTTCAGGTTTTTCATTACAAGTTCTGTATTAGATCTTACAATTGTGGGCTTAGACGATGCGGATGGAGAGTCAAACACGCAGGGACAAAACCTTCACCACTTGAAGACCTGTTGTAAAACCAATCTGGATCTAGGAAGTGTTGTGTACCTTCTAGGCTACACAGAGAAACAAGAGCTCACTGTTGGTGAAGGGAAGGTCGTCATAGCGACCGATAATCTCATCAAACTGTCAACTGATGGGGTTATATGGAGCCCAGGTTCTGCAGGATTTGATGTGTATGGCAATCTAGCTTTTATGATATGTGATCCAATGAAATTATCCACATCACCGAATACACCTTCAACTTCTTCATCCTCTACCTCGTCTTGGAAGAAGGATCTCCCAATGCAATTTGGCATGCCAATTCCTGTTATATGTGATTGGTTAAACCAGCATTGGGAAGGCAACCTTGATGACCTTAACAAGCCGAAATTACCACTCATGCGGTTGATGTCTACTGGTCCTAGGAGCGAACATTCATGTGCTTCTTTCACGTTGCGGCAAGTTTTCAAGTCGACAGATGGTGATAATGAGGGAACCTCATCTTCGTCAAATAACAATGTTGTAAAAACAAGGAGTCATGGACAAAGCTCTAATGCCGTCGCCAACACTGCTGAAGATGAAAGTTTGATCACTAACCCTAATGCTGCGCATATGCAAGGAATTCCCACTCCAGAAATATATGAATCACCTAGAGTTACTTCTGTGCCACTCAGAACGAAAGAAAATACACAAATACAACTTTTGGACATCAATTTTCCTCCAAGGATCACCAAACCTGTAGTTTTTTCACAGCCATCGAAGGAACCACATCTAAAATCCGCTGAACCTCTGCATGAAAGCCAGCCAAAAGGAGAACAAAACCAGGACAGAATGCGAGCTAAAGCTCCTATTGCAGAAGTTTCATCAACAGGTTCTGTTAATGGAGCTCTAAGCGAGGTTCAATCTAGTTCGTCCCCCGTTGAAGCATCCCAAATGCACGATGGATATAGTAGTGAAGGAGAGACTATGTACTCTGCGGAAACCGCGGAGAGCCGCAATTATACGAGTCCAAGAGAGTTGAAGTTTCAACAAGTGGGAAGAAGTCAGAGTTGTGTTAGTCACAATAGATGGGGTGCTGCAAAGAGGAGTCAAGTTGCCCGTGGGATGCTAGTAGAAAACCAAAGGAGTTTCATGAATGTCAAGAAGATGTATTCACAAGGAGCAACTTCTCAGAGAAGCAATGAGTATTTCAGCCCAACTGTGTCGTCAATCATGAAACGTAACGGCTCGGAGCAACCGACAAGATCCAGGCAAACTGCTTTTCATTCTCCTTCACCCAGATGGAATTTTTGATTGATACTTTATATTATGAAATTTATATTTATTTTCCACTCCATAGAGTTATAAAACTGAAATGAAAAAAGAAGAGTAAGTATAGTGTCTTTATATGTTTATTATTATTTTATTTTTATGGAACATATATGCATAGACCAGTTGTGGTGAATAAGAAATTTAAGTAAAAATGTAGATTTCTTTTAAATGACTGACGCTAATTCCATGTGAAGATCAATGTTGTCTCTAAAAATCAATTTACAACATAGTGTTAAGTTGTTGAATTTGTGATTTTTGTGTGCCTGAATCAGATAACACTTCCCATGTACAATAAATACAACAAATGTTGATTTATATGATTTGCTAATGCAAATCCTAGTATATGATTCTGATGCTGATGATAAATATATGACTTGATTTTTTTTCTTATTTTTTTATATATATTATAACAGGTATCAATTTACCAAAGTCATCCCATCTTAAAATGTATGGCAAGTTGTTGATTACTAGAATGGAAAGCCTAGAATCCAAAAATCTTGATGTTCATATCTTGTACCTTACATTATCCATTGTATGTAATATACATCAATAATACTTGTACACCTGAAAAGTTGACGCTGGAGACACTTGGTTAAAGACATTTGAATTCATGGTCACTGGTGTATAGAGTTTGGTTATTGGATACACAAATGACTTATTAACCATCTAACAATCTTCTTTAATCGCAATTTCAAACGTTATTAACTAAGATCTGGTGATTCATTAACCATTCACTAAGCTTCTTTATTGGACGACTTAGTTAATGAAACATCGGTAAGCGCTCTTTTGAGCCTTTTGCTTATAATAGTGACAGAAGAGTGTATATACTACTGTAGATTTTTATTTTGTTCAAGTACAACGAGAACTAAATAGTTATTTCCCCCACAAATAGTATTTTGAGGTAGTACCACACAGCAAGACATGTTTATTATGTTCCTAAGCCGGAAACAAGTGCAGATATGCCTTCATGGTTGGCAGTGATAACACCAAAACCACCGACGATGTGACATACTCATATAATATTAAATCCCACCACAATTACAATAATGGAGAAAATGCATGACTATGATGAGATATATTATTCTGCACTATCAACAAATAATTGACCCCATAAATGAACGATAGTGATAGTGCACATATGTTATGAATTTTGTGTTTCCTAATGACTACGCAAATGATTGTTAGTACAATCTGAGTAGCATATGATCATTATGATTGTTATTTCTCCATTTTGGTGTAGTGAATGGAACAAAATTACAAACTTTTTATTTGAATTATGGAGAACAACATTAGCTACTCTTTTTATATGATTAAGCATAAAAGTGTGAAAAAACCTGCTAATCCTTTTACAATCAACGAACACCAAGCCAAAGTAGGAATGATTAGTTAAAGAATAGTTTATTTTTTCTTGAGGGATGGTTAAAGAATATCTTGATGGATATGCCAACGGGAGCTATATTCCTTTTAATTTCTTTCAAATGTAAGAATTTACAAATAGATTTAGCGTGTAAAGAAAACATATAAAACATGTGTTGTTTTCGGATTTAGAAAAAGTACCTTAAAAAAGAAGAAATCGCCACCGAAGATATTAGCGGATTGAGTCACAACCATGCTGCTATCTTTAAAACGTTTCGCGGCACTACCCGAATTCATGCAAGATAGACTAACAACCGCGCCGCCTCCAGGATAAAACAACTCAGTTCACCTGTTTGATTACGTACTGCACCGTAAGTAATCGTTCGGGAAATATTGAAGGTGAGAAAAACACAAGAGGGGGGTTGAATTGTGGTTTCTTTTTCTTTTCTCTTAAAACTGAAGTCACTGTTCAGAAGCAGATAAAGTTCAGCTTCTGAAGTGAGGTTCAGAATCTAAATGCAGCGGATAAGTAGAGAGAGAGAGAGAGAGAGAGAGAGAGAGAGAGAGAGAGAGAGAGGGAAGAAAGACACCAAGCAATTATACATGTTCCTTCCACAAACCGGAAGTAGTCCTGTCCCCCTTGCACTTCCAAGGAGAGTTAACTAAAATCAATATTTGATTACAACTGCTCACTGCTAAAACTAGCAAGAGACTTCAAACTACTCAAGCACAACTGCAAGAGATTTCCTATGCTCAAGAACAAAATCAAGAGACTTTCTATGCTCAAGCACAACTGCAAGAGACTTCTATTCAAACAGAATTACAAAGAAAATTGTTTGAGGTTGAACACTTGATATACAATCAGTGGTGTTCACAATACAAATCAGATACCGACTCTTAAGACTCTAGAATTTCTAAGATATGAAAGTTGATAAGAAATTCTAAGTGAACTTTGATGTGGAACAATTTCAGCATAGTTTTGGCACTTGTAAAATTGTTGTGTGAGTCTTGCAATTCTTTAGGTCTTCACTCCTTTATATAGAGGTGTGAAAGAGACGTTGATTTGCAACACATCAAAAATAGAGTCGTTTGAAACTTGATCAGATCACCAATGATCTGTTGCTTGATTTGGTTATTGTCCTATGAGGGAACAATTTCAAATCCATTCCATGTGAGGAATACCAGCGTAGACACAACTGTTGTTCTTGTACAATGCAGACACAAATCAGAGTAGTGGAAATAGTGGTTGTACACTTGTACTATTGTCCTTTTCCAACGTTCTCCAAAGAATAAGCATCCAATGCCTACAAATTTCTCTGAATTAACCGTTGCTTCAGGCTTCTATTCTTCTGCAATGGTAGGTGTGATAATAACAACATTTGACACAAATCTGAAGCTTTCAGTCTTCCAGCTTCTGATGATCTTCAGCTCCTGATGATCTTCAGAACCTCTGATGACGTCAGCTTCTGGTGAACAACTTATGAGGAGGTGCTTCTGATGATGTCAGCTTCTGATGATCTTCAGAACCTCTTGTCTTCAAAACCTCTTTTCTTCAGATGCTTCCTTGCAACACAAGCTTCAATTTTGTAAATACCGTTGCTCTCATTTGTTCTTCCAGAACCTATGTATTTAAAGACACTAAATTTTTGTCTATGGTCCTGCACGCTTGAACAAATATTAGCATATCCAATTGACAATTTTTTAATACCTTGATATCATCAAAACTTAAAGGGTAATGTTAAACACCTTTTATTCCAACAAATAACACTCTCAATATGGTATTAAACCACTCTTATATAGTACGAAGACCACTCGAAACTGAAACCACTCTTATATTTATGCTCCATATTCAATTAGTGTAAAATTCATGTGCCAAGTTTCTTGTGAAGCCATATGATTGTAAGGTCACATTTCAACTTTGAGGTACACAGTTCGAGACATGCACCAAAAGTATAAAATTCATGTTTTATTAAAAATAGTGGAGATTTACTTTTCCCACCCTATGTCTTTCCTCGCACGCCCCTTTTTTTTTCTTCCAAAAATACCCGTCGTCTAGATTATATAATCCGAACACCTTCCGGAATATTAATTCCGGATTTATTCGTGGATTTTGGCACTTCATCCACCCTGATGGATGATGATGCCAGGTATGAATAGATAAATTCGGATTATATAATCCAGAAATTGTAGAAAACTTCCAGATTATATAATCCGAAACGTGTAAATCACCCCGTTGAAAGTCAACAAAAGGGGTGGTGAGCGATGGTATAAAAACATAATATGGACTGCACCAACACAGAGGCAGAAACAATCTGTTTTGGTTAAGCCTCTGTTTTAGAGCATATTTAGTCAATTTTGTTGGCCTTTGACCATATGCAAACCAAAAAATCAAGTTATAACATCAAAATTAACAACACAATATAATTTTCAAACATTAATAAAACATAATTATCCCAATGTTACATAACATAATTATCCAAAATATTCAAACATTAAAATTAAATAAAATACAATCAACTCCTAATAACTACACCCGTACCACCGCCACCTCTGCCACCCTCAGTAGCTCCCCGCCGATGGTAAACCTTCCCATCATGCACCTCTTTCAACACATCCTACAAATGCTGTCATTCCTTAGACCCTCGCGGTACCACATCACTAGACATCACAACATAGACATGGTCTCTGATGCGGCTCATCCTTCCGCTAAGTTGTAAGTATCCAACCTCTCCATCCTCCTGAGCAACTTGTGCATCAAGGACCTCACGCTCCAGTGGCCTCGACACCGGTACCAGCATGTCAGGAAGAACCATGCGTGGATGAGACACCTGGTAAAACCACTCGATGTATCCCGCTATTGCCTCCACATCATAAACTACACGCTGCCCCAACTGCTCATGTGTCAGCGCATAATCAAGTGCACGCCGAAAGCGGTTTGTGATCTCCGCTGAATTAATATGAGGAGGTGCACTCTGAACGGGATGTATCGGGATGGTCTGAACCCTCCCAAACTGATGAAGCACCCTCTCCGGCAGATATCTCACCATGCGGTCTCCGTATCTCAGCCATCCAGAGTAAAGGCTGACCCGCTCAAACGGACGTGCCTGATGGTGGTCTCCATATTGGGCCATGACAACGCCACTCAGATCCAGCCTATCCAGTAGGTTTCTGTAGTTGTCTGTTGTGCCCAAACCAGACAGTGGTACAAAAAGCATCGCGCGTGGATCCCGATGCTCTCGATATCCTGCCCAGACATCCTTGCTTCCCATACCTTGGATGTGCTGATACACCCAAGCCTGCACAAAAGACAACCACATATAAATATACAAACCATAAGCACTTACATTTAAAAAAAGAAAACATAGTTTGAGCTGTTTATACCTGCAACAAAGTCAGGTATCCTGCCACTTGGCTGTAGTTCCAACGTGCAGCATTGTTGAGCTCCCTATACAAGTGAGCTAGTGCCGCAGCTCCCCATGAATAACCAACAACATGATCAAGGTCTCTAAAGTACCTCAAGTAGACAACATCCACAACATTCTGGCTCTTGTCAATGAAGAGCGTGATCCCTACCAAGTATAGCAAATATATGCCGTCAGCCTGGTCCCACAACCTCTGCACCTCCTGAGTCACACCATACTCGGTCTCCAAATCCAACTGCTCCTTCATCCGCTCCTTGAAAATCTTCTGCAAGTAGCCAAATCGACAATGTGCACCTTTGGTCTTTTCTACCTCAATAAGAGCTTCACCCGGATCATACCCCAAGTGCTCCTCCATCCATTCCACCGCCTCGTCCCGTGTGATAGTCCTGTGGGACAGAAGCATGCCGTCAATGGGGATATGCAGCAAACAGGCCATATCATCAAGTGTGACTGTCATCTCCCCAAACGGAAGGTGGAAGCTCGAAGTCTCCTCGTGCCACCTCTCTACAAATGCACAAATGAGACTGTGGTCAATTAGGCTGTAGCTGGTATCCTGAAGCCAAGACAGACCGGTGCCCTGCAATATGTCACGCCACCACCGTGCAGCCATGATAGGGGTGGTCTCTTTATCATGCATCACTTCTATCTTCTTTCCATTGCTGATGCATTTTAAATTGCCACGCCAATGCAAATAATTAAAAACAATACCTAAACATTAGTTTACACTCATGGCTTCACAAACAACTTTAACAGTACATAAATAGGAAGTTTCACAAATATCAACATCATTTTTACACAGATTAACATTAATAAAGTGAGTTTAACATTAATAAATACCTCGCCATTAGCCGCCTTCCTGGCCACATGCACATGGTACCACCACCTTCTTCTTCTTCTTCTTTCGCCTTCGCCGTGGCTCCGCATCTTCCATTTCCTCGTCCATAGCCTCAAGCTCCTGCTCCTCCATTTGCTGCACGTCCACATCATCTACCATATTCTCTTGCTCCGGCTGATGCTCGACATCATCACGACGTCCTCTAGCACCCCGACGCCTCGGAGGAATAACAGCTTTCTCCTCCAGCCGTTGGGGACGCTCTCTCCTACGGGAAGCATACCCTACCTCCCTTATGCACCGAGTATTAGAGGATGAACCTTCTGTAACATGCACACAACACAATCAACACAAACATTACAAAACAGACGGTCAAAACCAGTACTGGGTGTTTCCAGAATTATTTTTCCAGATTGAAACAATCAAGTTCGGAAAACGAATTCTGGATTGGTTCAGTACAGAGGAAAAAAAACGTAACAAATTACTTGCATGCATACATAAATCGAACTAACCTTCCATGTGTTGTTTGTCAAGGATTGAAATGTGGTCCGTTTGAGCAAGATTTCACCGATTTTGGTTGGAATTTTGCAGTTCGGATATTGGGATTAGAGGGAGAGAGAGTAAGTGAAAAGTGAAACTGTAAAAATGGGGGGTGAACGTTCTTTTATACTTCGAATTCGTCCTGAGTATGTTATCCGGACCAAATGTTAGTTGTTCGGACTTTGTTTTCCGGAGGGCAATTTGTTATTTTTTGCAGGGCGCGTGAGAAGGACATTGGTTGGGAAAAGTAAAACTCAAAATA
>Ga0315914_1007405_pt1 | contig 15201 bp, 11 predicted proteins | sample MpolenodulesMG_FD_203920 | JGI IMG/M metagenome (GOLD analysis project Ga0315914, IMG submission 203920) | Medicago polymorpha root nodule microbial communities from Los Angeles, California, United States - elongated nodules | ecosystem: Host-associated > Plants > Roots > Nodule | place: USA... | reverse complement strand
CAACACCTTATGATAAACATCATATTCAACACCTAACAATCATCCACATATCTTCATTTAATCATAACCAACTATCCACAAAAGATTTGCCAAGTATTTGGTCTTAAAGATTATTTTCGACAAAGTTTGTCTCTCAATTTACAACTTTAAATAATTGAGACAAATGAACCAAACCAAGTAAATAAACTCTAGGGCCTCGACTATGTATACACTTAGATCACATATGAGTGTAGTTGAATATACATGTGCGTTTCACTGGCCGACCACGACAAAATCATCAAAATCACAAGTTACGACAAGTTCGTATCATTTTACCAATTTCTAAGTTATCCGACAAACAAAGTAACACATTTGGAAACCTCAACTAAGTATATCATTTTTACTCATTTAATATCAAGCAACACAAGAACTCATTAGACCGTTTGTACAAAGTTATTTCTTTCATAAAAGCACCCCTAGATGGTTAGGATAAAGTCCCTACACTTATGAATAAGTTTGGAAACAATTGGATTGAAGAAAATTGCATTTTTAAGGTTTCTTGTCTGACAGAATCGTGGCACGTTGGTCTCCCATCGTGACACGATTTTTCTAGGATCAGAAACACTAAAATCCTGATCAAAATCGTGGCACGTTGGTTCCGCATCGTGGCACGACCATAGCTTGACAGACAGCATCAGATTTTCAACCTTCACGTTTTCACGCATAAAAATCAAACCGTTAATCTTTTTTCGATGCCGTTTTTGCCTAGACGTTCTTGACACTTAGCTCTATCATAATGTACAGAAAAATTCAAGTTTTGACCACCCCGAAATCATTTTCCAGAACCTCACACAAACACTCATTTTTCAAAACGGTTAACAATTGAATTTTCACACGAAACTCCCGTTTCCTCCCAAACGACTCGACTAACACAACCACGACATGAAAACATAAATTCTACCAAGTTTAACTCACCCAACAACACCGACAACTCAGTCAACAACTTTATATATCAAAAGTTCATTTTGGTCCTTCACATGAACAACTTAGCACAACTTCACCAATTCAAACAATGACTTCACAAAATGGAATACCCATGGTACAATTCAGCAGCAACAACATATCTAATTCAACAACAACTTCATTTAGGCATGAATTCAACCACAATTCAACAACACAATATCACAATTCATCAATTTGAGCAAAACTCACAAAGTACCCATTTATATATGTCATGAACATGCAATTTCATCATCAACAATTCAATTATCAACAAATTAGCATACCCTAACATATCACTAAAACAAGAGCACGAATTTCAACATACAAATTCACAATAATCACTTATCCCAAATAAGCACTTATGCATAAAATTAGAGAAGAAACTACAACTAAGAGATTATGATTGAAATCTAACCCCCTTACCTCAATAAGCAATAATCCTACCAAAAGCTTCAATTTAGCTCCTAGAATCTCTATCACATCTCTGGTTCTTCAAGCTTCTCTCTTCAAACCCTCTTATCATCCTCTTGCTCTTTCTCTCTCTGCCTCTTCTCAAAATCTTACAAAATGAATGTGAACCCTAATTCTCTTAATGACTAAAGGCTTAAATAGTGTCCATACTAATGGGCTTAACCCTTAAAAGTCTAATGGGCTCAAAACTCTTATAAACTAACTCCCAAAGTTTCTATCCACTTACGGTTAGAAGTTATCAAATAATTACCGGTCCAAAACTACTTATCACTACCGAATAGTAACTTAGTAAAAATAATGGTTCTCACTTGCCACACTAAAAATAACTCTCACCATGAAATTACTAATTTAACCTTACTCGCAAAATGACCAAAATACCCTTCTAACACGAAAACCCATTAAAATACACACATAGGTAATTAATCACATAGAAGCATAATTAAACACACATAAAAGCAATTAAAATTAAATTTAGTGAAATTAAATATTGCTTGGACGTAGTTAGTTTGTTGAAGAGTAATTCCTGCATTGGAGAGAGTAGTAAGTGGTAGATGAGTAGATGCTGAGCATGAGGGATGGTAAAATGGGTTTGATCCGTTGGGTTGGCCCGTTTGACCCGCCATTTTTAGCGGTATAGGTTGAGGTTTTGAACCCACCACAAGTAGGGTGTCTGCTCCGCCTAACCCGCTAAAAAACAGGGCGGGACGGGTTGGCCCGTTGGGTTGATATGCTAAAAAGAAACTCTCTTTTTCACTTCTTCTTATTTATAAGTCACAATCAGTTTTCCAATTTTCACCTCCATATATTGGGGAAAAAATTCAATTAATTTTATCACTTTTGTTTTATGATTTTAGCCTTATATTTTTAACAATTGGTTAATTTATATCTCATGGAGTTTTTATTTTCATTGTCTTATTGATTTATTATAGAATTTTAGATGTAATTTATATGTTTGAATAATTATTTTTTATATTTATAGTGGAGTCATTAGTTATATATTTTGATTTCTTTAAATTGGCTTTAAATTTATATATTTTTACATTGTTTATGTGAAGATTTTAATTGATAATTTTATTAAAAAAACATTGACGAGTCAACCCGCAGTCCGCCATAGAACGGAGCGGGGTGTGGTTTTCAACCCTATTTCTCTAGTTGGCCCTCCCGGCTCCGTCCCTTTTTAGACGGGTTATTGACGGGGCGAGACAGGATGGGGCTGGTTGGCCCTTTTTGCATGACCACTGATTTCGAGTCAAGTTGAAAAATTGTGGTGAACATGTCTTTAAATATGTGATTTTGGAGGTTGAGATTTGAATAATGGTAGTGGGGCAAAGAGACCGATTTAAATCATGGAAGATTGATTCAAATCATGCATGTCTATAAAATTGTGTTTAAAAATCAGTTCAAAACACACAAAGAAAGAGGAAACACAAAAGTGAATTAAAACTTTTGTGTTGAGAGCATTTTTGTGAGGTTCTAGAGTTGGGAAAAAGAATGTAAACACTTTGGATAGTTAGAAATCATAATTAAAGAAAGGGAAATGGTAAAAAAAATTAAGGTTTGTTCATTTTGATCTCTTGGACTATCCGTTGAATTTATCTCCTATAAAGATAGATTCGTTGATAATGAATTAGAGAGTTGCTCTTTTCCACCGGCGTAGGTCAATTTAGATCAAACTGAATAAGCAATCACAATTTATTTATCTACTCTCTTTATCATTGTCTTTGAATTGATTATTTGGATTTTCTCTGCACATAAGCTCTAGATTCGATTTAGGTTGAATCTTTATTTGCTTGAACTATTTCGTTTTGGTTTCCATTGTTATTTGTTTAACTTTTTTTAATGCATTCACAACATGTGTGTATATATATATCCTAGAGATCACGTAAAGAACATAACTCAATCATGTCATGCGTTAAAATATAGAAAGTTAATCCTAACTAAGGATAATACCTTGATACAGAGAAAAACAAGGCCATGAATCGTTTTACAATACAATATCGGTTCATGCCCATAAAGTATTGTTTTGAACACCTTTTTATGAGAAATTTCCAAAATTAACTTGATGGGAAAGCTTAAAAAAAAGAGAGAAAAAAACTTGATGGGAAAGAGAAATGTAGTTAGTTTAGTGTGTGAAAGAGAAATTATTGGTCACTTTATAAAATCATCTTTTACTAGTTTTGAACACCTTTTTATGAAAAATTTTCAAAATTAACTTATTGCTACTAAACCGGTACCAGACTAGTATCTTTCTAGTTACTACCAAACTTACAAAGAATAAATTCATCACGTGATGATTTAAGTTATATGTTTATTATAGATTAGTTTTTAAGTTTTTTTTTTACCATTTAGTCCTTTAAGTTATTTTTTTATTATAAACTGGTCCTTTAAGACAGATGATATTTAAACTATTATCCATCTTTTCAGCTGACTTGTTAAAAAGTGTTTATAGACCATTTAACATTAAGATGGTAGGTCCAAAAGTGTGTATGACATCAAACATGATTACTTACACACATTTTCTTTTTCTTGTTTTTGAATTTCAAACCTAATTTTACATATAAATATTTGATTAACAATATTATAAGTCAAGTAATCAGTCAATTTTGATTTGAATCAATACTGAGTAACACACCTATGAGCTCTAATTTTGAGAGCAATGAATTTGGACAAACCAACTTAATTAAACATCTACATTAACACTCTTTGATTGAGTTTGATGAAATTATGATAATGGTGCAAATATTTTATGACTTAAATGACCAATTTGTAACTAAAAAAACTTAAATAACTAACTTGTTATAATCATGTAATTTAAAGGACCGCAAATGATATTTGGCGAAAAACAAACATTCTTTTAATTTAATTTAATCTAATAAAATATATACAAGCATTTCTATTTAGATTAGATTAATGAATATTAATCTAATAATAATCTCCCTTTTATCATCTTTCAAGTTTCAATGGAACTGTACTGTGGAGATGTGTTGTAGACTGATATGACTAGCTGGTCCATAGCTCTTTTTACTCGATGAATGTTTATACCTGACCTTTAACGAAAAAGTCACCTTACATCTCTGGAGAATCATAAAGCTTATAATCTCTTACCTCTTTTATTCTCTCCAACAGTCACTAGGTCAGCCCTCCTCATGGATACAATAGAACCCACACCACACCCTTTCAAAGCTTAAAATCCTAAGTTCATTGAATCATATACAAGACATCGAGACATCAAAAGAATGGCCTTCATTATATATCCTAAAAAGAATGCTGCTTACAGGTTCTTCTATTTTCTCTTCGCACTTTTCTTTGTAAGAGAATTAAGAAGACATATAGATTGTTTGAATATTCTTTTTGCTATCTTATTTTATATTTTCATTTTTATATATCATCATCTCAATCAAAACCATTTAGTAATTATTCATTTTTTTTTTTTACTTTACAGGAAACTGCAGTATTTCCTTGCTGTTCTCTCCCTCTACACATGTTCTGTTTCACTCTTTCTAAAATCGTTTATAGCACCGTTACCATTATATGTTGTTATAATAGAGACGGTTGTGAATGTATTTTTTATGGTGGATATTTTCTTGACCTTTTTTGTTGCTTATATTGACAAAACAACTCTTGAGGTAGTGGACAAGAAGAAGGAAATTTTTATAAACGCTGTTAAAACAGTTCCTCTGCACATCTTTATGGCGTTTCCTTTTGAACTTCTTGGGATGCAACACCACCCTTCTAGTGAAAGCTATCATATATTCACAGCTCTTTGCATTATTCGTCTTTGCCGCTACTTAAGAGTTAATCATTTGCTTCATGAGTAAGTTAAATTGATTTCCACTAAAAAACTATGTATATTTTGCTTCTTTGCAATGACTTATGATGATGAATATCTCTCTGAGTGTAGGTTTGAGCAGAATGTCAATCTTAATTTTACTATGGTTCGCTTGGTAAAGATCACCTTGGTAAGCTCTTGAATATATTATGGCATGTTATAAAATTTGGAGTGTTTACAGTATAATATATATATGCACACGCACATACATACTTGCTTTCTATCTATCTCAAATTGTTTGATGAGTGCATAGTGGCAATTATCTGAATTTAATAGAAATGACCATAGCATGGATGGCTAGGAAGATACTATAATAGCCATATAGTAACCATTCTTATATCCCCAATTTGAAAAAAGGAAATTTCTACCGGTCCCAATTTTTGTTTGACTAGAACGTACTGTTTTCTTTTCTCTTAAAAACTAACTCAAAAAGTTGCAATTATTTTAAGATTAGAGTAGTAAAAAAAAATATTAACTATCATTTTGGGTTGTTAAAATCACTTACTTTTTTTTTATTTTATAATTTAATGTGAATATTATAGCTAAATACATATAAATTATGCAGAAATTATAATTACCAGAATAATAATTGTTAAAAATATCATAAGTAGTATTTAAACAAATGTCGGCCGTCACAAAAACTGTTCAAAATTTTTACTTAAACAAAACAAAAAATTACTTGATAAAAAATGAATGGGCAGTAAAATAAATAAAATAATCACAGTCATATAATTTGATGCGGGTGCAATGGAATGTTAATTGAGTTTTTTTTATAGGTTTGCCTATTTGTTTGCCATTTCGGAGGATGCACATTTTACTTTGTAGCTAAACTTCATGGTAATCCCGTGGGCACTTGGTTTGAGGTTGCTGACGAGAATTTTCTAAAGCTTAGTTTATTTGTGCAATACTCAAATTCAATATATTGGGCTGTGACGGCTTTTACCACTGTTGGATTTGGAGACCTGCATCCCGTTACAACAGTAGAGAAGATATTTTCTATGGAGTATTTGTTCAATAATATTGTAGTAGTGGCATATGTGGCAGGAAGTATCACTAATTTATTTGCCCCCGATGTTGGTCCAACCGGAAGATACGTAAGTATATATAAAAAAATACAACATTTTAAGTTGATTAATTGTTTTATGTGGTGGAAGTTATACACCATCTAACTTTGTGGATAATTTTTTTCAGAGAGCACGTCGACTTCGCGTGTTAAACTTTTTTCGACAATATGATTTACCTACTCATCTTCAAAACGAGGTGTCCAATAACTTGGAATTAGAATATGTTTCCAAATCAGAACCATCAGAGGAGCATGGTATCTTTAAGTCCCTTCCAAGACCAATCCGTGAAATGATTCTGAATTATCTGTACAACATTTACGTGACGGATTCCTATCTTTTTAAGGAGGTTTCAGATGCTGTTCGATTTCAATTGGTAACTACTATTTTACACAATTGTTTGCTTTTATATTTCATTTACAGTGGGAGCTTATATTTTTTTTATTCAATCTCTAAAAGATACAACAGATGGAACCTGCTTTTTTCCGGGCCAATTCAACGGTGATTCTACAAAATGAGCCCCCAACTTGTTTTTATTTTGTTGTTCGTGGTGTGGTGGTAAGTGTCTACCTTTTTTATATGAATTATGTTTAAATTTTAAAATTTAGTAATAATTATATATTATATTAAAATATGATGTTATTGTGACTTAGTGATTAATTTCTACATTGATGTTATAACATTTTTTACACATTATGCAATAAAATCATGACAGGTAAAATGTTTGTAATATGTTGAGAACTAACTGTGATATTATAAAATGATTTAATTAAATGCATATGCAAAAAAGTTTTACATATATAAATAAACCCTTTTATTTATTTTTAACAAACTAATAAAGTGTGGTTTCTTTGTCACACTTTATTGACAGGGACTCATATCTTTCCAAGATGGGGTAAGTCATTTTCCTAATATATACATTTTTTATAAGCATTTTCTAGTATATATTAAATATTGTAATTTGAAAAATGAAACTGAATTTTAATTCTAATTTCAGGAGGTTGGAACAGTCTCAACTGGAGATGTTTTTGGTCAAAGTTGTGTGCTTGTTAATAAGCCACAACTTTACACAGCTAAAACTAGAGGAGCATGTCTCCTCCTTAAGTTGGACCGTGACACACTCTTAGACAGTTTTAAGGACAATGCCATTGTTAGATCCATCATAATGAACAACGAAATCACGGTATGGTGTTTCTTTTCCATGTCACAGAAAGGATCCTATCTTTTTTCATGGTGTATTTTTTTCCATGTCATAGACTAGGGAAGTTGTGTGCTTTCTATGTATAACACTTCGACATCCTAACTTTTTTTTAAAAGAAATTTAAAAGTTGTTCATGGTGTATTTTTTTCCATGTCATAGAAAGGATCATTTTAGGCAAACAAAATTTTTTTAGTTATGTGGTTCATTATTTTTAACATAATATAAACCTATTAAAAGTTTCTTTAAAAAAAATTACATATAAAAATCAAAAGTTACAATGTGATCTATGTATCTAAATTATGCATTTACTCATCATGGTTGGCAGAAATTGCAAGAGCTTAGTAATCCAGACTTTATTGAAGTTTTGAGCGAAATTCAAAGGAGGGCACTTTTTCCACATTGATAGATCTACCTCCAACTATTAGTTCATGATCCTCATTATTTTTTGGATGTATTTGTAATTTGAGGGTGAACTTAAAGTTAGGGTGATGGTATTAGTTTTTTTCATGGTGCAGTATCATTTTGAGTTGTATGGATTCATTCAATTTTAGGATTGATGAATGTATTCGTATTAGTATTTTTTTTAAGGTGAACTATCATTTAAAATTTGTATGGTTTCTTTTGATTTTAGGATGGATGAATGTATTCGTATTTTGACTATGTTTCTTTATTTTAGTTTAATTGATGGATGCTTTGATGAAGTTGTTTGATGAAGTTTGTTTGATGCATGTAAGAAAGTGTATTTTAGGATGGAGATATTGTTTGATGAAATTGTTTCAATTTGAGTATGAAATATTTAAGTACAAATATGAAATTGTTCGATGGTTATGGACGGTGAATTTATTATCTTAGCAAAGACTATGTATTTAAGCTAATGTATTTAACTGATTGATTGCCTTGCATTGGTCTCAACCATACAAATGAATTTATATGTGTATGATCTGGTTGAAGATGAAGATGATAGTCTGACTATCATTTTAAATTTGTATGGTTTCATTTGATTTTAGGATTGATGAATGTGTTCGTATTTCAACTATGTTTTTTTTAGTTTAATTGATGGATGCTTTGATTATGTTGTTTGATGGATGTACGACAGTGTATTTTAGGATGGAGATGTTTTAATTTGTTTGATGAAATTGTTTCAATTTGAGTACAAATATGAAATTGTTCGATGGTTATGGACGGTGAATATCGTAATCGTCGAAAGTTAGAGAGTAATAAGGGGAGGAAATGTTACGTTTTTAGAAGAATATGACGATCTGCAAGGGTAACTTCGAATGAGATAAGTAGAGGTAAAACACCATCTTGGAACTTCATGGATCAACTTGTCCATGTCATAGAAAGGATCTTTTTAAGCAAGCAAAATTTTTGTAGTTATGTGTTTCACTAAAGGGAAGGCCATCAATCGTAAGGATATGATAGATCCACCTCCAGCTAATGGTTTATAATCCTCAATTCCTCATTATTTAATGTCATATATAGCACTATATTAAAAGTAAAAACATTGTTTCACACTTTGAATACTATGTGATTGAAATTTACAACTGATGCATAGTTGCAAACCGTTTTCAAGACAACGCTTCAGTCACACTTTGGATACTATGGGATTGAAATTGCAATTACATCACTCTAAAACCAGAATAAAGAACTACCAACAAATAAGGCTCAAAGAATTTCATTCTTAGCCGGATATTGAAAAGGAAACTACATCGCAGAAAATACAAAGGGCATTGTTACTTTCGTTTATTCGCTATGACTTGCTCAGCATTCAATTTTTTATTTTAATTCGAATTTTTGGTGCAATTGATGTATCTTCCATGGCACCGTTTTTGTATCAATCCCTCTGATTTTTGATACAGGATTATAACTGCTGGGTTCAACAGATTTTAGTTGTTTTGCATCATCCACTTCAGGCTCCTCTTTCTTACATGACAAGTCTATAGAGGATCTTTTAGCTTCATCGCTTGGCCGCTTTGCCGATTCTTTTTCCTTGCGTTTTGTCTCTTCAATCATTTTTTCTCTAAATATTACGGGTCATTTTGCTGTCCTTTGTAATTTTCCAATTAATGTTTCTTATCTTTATTTTTGTGTTTATCTTTCCCAATAACAGGAACTTCTTTGCCACATGATTCTCCATCACGATCTAATCCAACTAAAAGTGTTTGAAGGCTAGCAAATTGTCGTGCATCAGCATCTATATTGTTATCTTGAATAATACTAGACAGTGATGGATCTTCTGACTGAGGTTGTGAGTAAACTACACTTGAATCTGCAGTGCATTGGAGTTCTTTGACCAATTCATCACTGTCACTCAAAATCTTTGCACCACCAATGCTGGCAGTCTTGCGGGAACCAGGACCATAACAAGAATTAACTTCTTCAATATTGTGATTATCAATGCCAACAGTCTCAGCAAAGTTCCTGAGGTGCATCTACTGAAACTGAACTCCTAGATCCTGATCAGTTTCAGTACGACCACCTAAAGAGTGTTCAGCCGGTCGATTATTAGTATCAACCCTACAGGTGGCAGAAGATCGTTTAACCATGATTTTGATTAGCCTTTTCTTTCATGACTGTTGGAAACAGCATCTACATCCATGGAAATTTCTTTGGGAGCTTCAATTGGTGCTTCAGGGGGAAATCCTGTTAAGTCCTCTTTGGGAGTTTCAAAAGTGTGGTCCTTAGAAGCTTCATCAAGTGCATCCCTTAAACCCTCAGTTATGATCAAATCTTGTGAAAGGTTTTGGATGGAACTTGGCAGATCCAAAGGTTTACTATTGGAATCAAGAACAATGTTCCTCTGATAGTTAGAAGCTCCTGCAAGATTCATGCAAAGTTGTACTTTATCGGGGAATACCATCTACAGTTGGGAGGTCTACAGAGAAGCAAAGATTAACAGCATAATGGACCTCTATTAACAAGCACAAAAATTTATAGTAGGATATATTAATCACTCAAAACCAAATTTTAGAGAAACAATAAGAAAAAATTGAAACCAGTCAACCTTTAGCTAGGTTTTCATAGATGATTTTACTTTCACCAATTCTAAACAACTTTCTAGATTGCCAAACATCGTCATAGATCTTCTCTATGGAAATGATTTACAACGCCTTAAGGAAGGCTTCTCGTAACATGTTTGGTAAATAAAAGAAGTGCTGAATCTGCCAAATTGCATTTAGGTCTCGTAAAAAACTTTATCATCAAAATGGGGTTGACTAATGTCTAAAACAAATATATGATAAAGGAAGTGAGATCCATTTCAATGGTAAATTTAGATTAACAGTTCATAAAATACGTAATCCAAAACAAACAACATTTGCATGATTGTTAAAGGAATGTATATTGCACTGCTTAAAATCAAACATTTTATAAACACACACATCAACTCCTAGGTAGCAACATTTTAAATTCAATAGCTTTTATTTTGATTAATTATTAGATACTTAAGGAGCTTCTTGTGATCAGGAAATCTAAAAGACGAGAGAGATGAAAAACTCGGATCACTAAAATAAATAGTGTAGGTAATGTTGAGAATCAGACAGCAAAAGTCCACAAACCTGTTTCCCGAACTCAAACACACCAACTGATTGGAGAACCGCAGCAGGTCAGAAGAAAACTGAGTAAGGGTTCCCAGTGTTGTCTTAGTACTGTAAAGTATAGGACAAAAATGACATGATACATAAAGCTATTAATAGAGTTTTTTTCTGTGTAACCAAAAGCAAGAATTAAATTTCCCAAAAAGTATTCTTACTGTCAAAGCCAAATCAGCATACATTGATTCTAAATGAGTACAACAAATGGTAACATAAAGAAACAGAGAACAAATAGAAGTAACCATCTGAGACGAAGCTTATCCCTAACATGAGCGGAATGAAAGTGAAGTAACCATCCGAGACGAAGCTTATCTTTTTTCTCATTTATGGATAGTTTGTTGGGATGTGGATTCAATGGCAAAGGCAAAGAAAATCGTGATTACTTTAGATTGGCCACGATTCTTTTTATTTCAACATTGTGCATGTCAAATGCCTTATGATACATTTTTAGTCTGAGGCAATAAATGATCATTTTTATTTATCTAGTTATTTATAAACCAAAATTTATTAAAAGTTTTAGTTTCTAATCAGAAGTGTAAAGCAACAAGGATCAAAATCATAAACCACTTGGTGATGAAGGTAACAGGTGGTGATACAATACAACAGTGTCAAATACCAGCACTACCATGAGCTTATGCTAGTTGAAGGTCAAAGAAAGGCTATAGGCGTCGTGATATTATTATATAATTGAAACGTTAAGCTTGATACTTGATGAACTTACAGAATATGTGTAGGATAGTCTTGGACCTGTCTCCATCTTGAGCTTAACATTTCAATAAGAGCAAGTTTCATATTGAATTGAACTATACATTGAATACCTGAAAAAATGCCAACCATGGGTAAGAACTAACTTACATTAAAGGTAGTTTATAACTGGATAAATTGTCTGGTAACTGAAAAACTAGCGCTTATAGGTGATGTTTGATAGTTGAAAGCTTGAAGCAGCTATGGTTTTGAATTGTAAGGTGGGGTCTATACCTTTTGGTGTATTTGGGTCTGCCTATTGGTGGTAATTCACATCGCTTGTCCTTTTGGGAACCTTTACTGAACCGTATCAAATCTAGACTGTCGGGTTGGAGTTCGAAACATCTATCTTTTGGTGGCCGTCTAATTTTACTGAAATCTGTCTTGTCATCTCTGTCTGTTTACGCTCTTTCTTTTTTCAAGGCTCCAACAAGTATCGTCTCCTCTATTGAATCTTTATTTAATTGTTTTTTTTGGGAGGGAGTGATGACCACAGGAAAATATCTTGGGTGGACTGGAATTCTGTTTGCCGGAGCAAGGAGGTTAATAGGCCTTTGGCCCTCTAATTGACCAAAAATAACAAAATAAAATAAAGGGTTAATAGGGTTTAACCCATGCCGTTTGGGTGAATTTTGGTTTACTCTCTTGTATTTTTTTGTCGAGATTCTCACTTGAAACAATAAGATTCTTTGGTTTTCACCCCATACTAGCTGACTGATAAATGAGCTGATGTGGCACGCTAAATGAGCTGATGTGGCACGCTTATGTGTAATTATAATTAGTTTAGATTTTTGTTAATTTCCACGTGGGATCTATGATATACATGTCATACAATCTAATTTAAATTAAATTAAAAATCATCCGTTTAAAATATGAGATTTTGGATCCTAGACCCATTTCTCCTTCTTCATCTCTTTGACCCCTCTTCTCCTTCTTCACCTACTGTCGTTTTCGTCCCTCTTCAGCAGAATCCCTACCAGGTTCAACAAACCTAGGGTTTGGAATTGGTGGAAGCAAAACATCATCAATTGATAACTCATAACTCAAGTGGAAGGAGACCACCAATTTGTGGATGTCAGAAGTTTATAAAGATGCAGATTTCAAACATAGATAAAAAAACTGAAGAGAAAGTTTTGGAGATGTCAATTTTATGGAGTGGTAAGTAAAATCAAATTGTTGTACTTTTATTGTAACTCCATCTTCTATGTTAACAATACCATTTTTGACGATGAACTTGATGATCCAAGAGTTAGAAGCCAAGTTCAAAAAATACCTGAAAAAAGTATGATGCGGGTTGCCCCTCTTTGCATTAGTATGATGTTGGTTGCAACAACTGTGAAATAATAATGGAGTATCTGAGGGAATTTGGCAAAGACATTGGGAAGGAAATTGGAAAAGAATTTTGAAAAGAGTTTGGTAAGGAAGATGGAAAATAAATCAGCACAAAGAAGCTGAGAAGAATCAAATATTTGGCCTCATCTTTTTCTCAGTTGTTTTCAAGTTAATGTAATAGTTAGTTTCTAAGTTAAGACTTGTGTTTGTGTTGTCGGACCTACATTTGTTCGCGCTTATGTTTATGTCGCTACTAAGTTAATGCAATATTAGACATATGTTTATATTGTACTTTTTTTTTTGAAAGGATTGTTTTTTTCTTACAGAAACAAAATGATATTCATTTGTTCAAATTGAGAGATTATATTATTCAACATCGCTAAAAACGTAAAGGATGAATCTGTGAACAAACTCACAACATCCAAGTTAATAGCATATAACGGCATAATGCCTACAAAATTATATGAAAAAATTAAAGTGACCGAAATATCCATGGCTTCCGGATCTGCAACGTTGACGCTCAAATCTTAGATTGAATAATCGATCTTTCAAGATGAATCAAATGAACACCGCAAGAAGACGGGAAATCAAACAGCACCGCACAAGACGACGAACAATAAACCACCATACTTAGATGATGAAATCACAAAGAAAAAACCTAGATCTATGTGAAAATCACTTATTTAAATTGAAACAGAGAGAAAAAGATGAAGAGGGGGTGATTTCAGGTCAAAAATTAACCCAAAACCATCACTCAATGAAGAAACTGGAAGAGAAAACCTAAAGAGAGAAAAAAAACTAGGGCCGGCTTGTTGGAGAGGGAGTCACCGAAAGGAATGTTTATATTGTACTTATGTGTTTTGTTTACTAATGAATGAAAAATGTTTTAGTTATGTATCACGATCAATAGCATTAAAAAACTTAATCAAAAACACTTAAATGCATGTCATTAAGAGAAACACACTTAATCAAAAGCACTTAAAGTGCATATGTCATTAGCAAAAACAAACTCAATCAAAAGCACTTAAAATGCATATCTCATTACATAAACGTACTTAATTAATTAAAAGTACTTAAATTGCATATGTCATTAATAGAAACAAACTTAATAAAATAACACTTAAAGTGCATATGTCACTAACAGCACCAACAACACAAAAAGACTTAAAGTTCATAATTCACTTAGGATGAGTGAATCTCATAATCAACTTGGATAAACCTCTCATAATAGTTTTGACAATATACAACCATATGTTGATAGTATGGTAGAACAAATTGGCAGTATTTGGTAAACCCTACAATAATGTTCAAGACTCAAGAATATTTACAAAACAAACATAAAACATTTCTTTGTTCCAACTTCAGATGTTGGTTTTTCTTTTTTAAGTTGTCCTTCACCTCATTAGAGATATCATGTTTTTTTATTCTCTAAAAAAACACAATGAAATAACATAATATAATATTATTACCATTCATTTGAATCCTAACGGGGAAATAAGACCATGATTCCTTCGAGATCTTTTATAAAGTGAGAGAAGTAACAAGTTTATGTATTTTTTCTTGAAAGTGAGAGAAGTGTATTGATGTAGAGTGTGCAGTGCTCACAATATAAAGGAAGTGGACATTTTTGGTGTGGTTAAAATTAGCAATAACAAAGCCATATATTTTGACATCTTGGTTATGCCAATCATATGTCATTTACGTGCTTCATTATGTATGTCATGCAGTTTTCCATCTGACAGGTATGGTTGTACTTTGATATGCTAACTTTCATATCATTAGGCTCTAATACATGGTTAATGTTTGATCATTTCAGGGAACATATATGGTTGTATACCATCAAAATTTAGCTAATATGCTCCACAATTAAGTGATAATGCAGTCACTTTTAAGGATAAGGAAAAAAAAAGAGTAAATAGGCAATTACCTCCCCGAAATTGTAAGTTTCGTCAATTACCTCCTGATATTAACAAAACTTCAATTTGGGGC
>Ga0315914_1007404_pt1 | contig 15203 bp, 7 predicted proteins | sample MpolenodulesMG_FD_203920 | JGI IMG/M metagenome (GOLD analysis project Ga0315914, IMG submission 203920) | Medicago polymorpha root nodule microbial communities from Los Angeles, California, United States - elongated nodules | ecosystem: Host-associated > Plants > Roots > Nodule | place: USA... | reverse complement strand
TCACACTTCTTTCTCCTCTATTTCTCTCCTTTCTCTCCTGTACCAAACACTACGTGAAATCTACTATATTTCTCATCAACTTCTCTCTTTCCATACTCTCTCTCACCTCTTTCTCTCTTCTCATTTTCTTCTCACAACCAAACACACCCTAAATGAAACTCAACTCATAACCTTTATTATATTTTAAATCTCCTACTCTCGCATCTTATGCGTTTACCATGTCATGAATCCCTACAACCCACTTTCATTCAACTTTATTTTCCCCTTCAACAAGTCACGATTTTTTTGTTGCCAGATTAACTAATTTATTTATTTAAAATAATAAAATTATTTTTCCTCTTCCACATGCCACTTCACTCACTTATTTTCATTTTCCATTAAAAAATAACAAAAAAAAAAATCATCAAAAACAAAACCAAAACCCTTTTCTTTTTCACTTCATTCATCTCTTCTTTCATTTCCTTCAAAACCCTAAAACCCTCTCTCTCTCTCTAAAATGGGAAGCAATCAAGCAGCAAACATCCTCTCAAACCTAGCACGCGTCGCATTCGGTCTCGGCGCCGCCGCAACCGCCGTCAACTCCTCTCTCTACACCGTCGACGGTGGCCAACGCGCCGTCCTCTTCGACAGATTCCGCGGCATCCTTTCCGAATCAGTCGGTGAAGGAACTCATTTCCTTATCCCATGGGTTCAAAAGCCTTACGTCTTCGATATCCGCACTCGTCCTCACACATTCTCATCCATCTCTGGTACCAAAGATCTTCAGATGGTGAATCTCACTCTTCGTGTTCTCTCTCGTCCTGATACCGAACGTCTTCCTACTATTGTTCAGAATCTCGGTCTTGAATATGACGAGAAGGTTCTTCCTTCCATCGGTAATACAACTTAACAAGTTAGGTTTAGTTATGATGTAGTCTCAAATTAAAAAATTCTTGTGTTTAGGGTCTGTTTGGCAACAACATATTTGAGCTTATAGCTTATTAGCCTATGTTTTATAAGTTCATTTGACTAAAAAGTCCTGTTTGATTTGTCACAAGCTTATAGTTTATTTCATACTAGCTTATAGTGTTGTTTGATAAGCTAATTCAAGTAGCTTATATGGATTAAAGCTTATGACTTCATTTTTTATGTCAGTTTTACCCTTTAGCCTTAATTAAAAAAATATTAATTCTACATATCTTTTTATGTCATTTCATATTTGTAAGCTAATTTTAGTAAACACTACGAATATATTGATCTAGCTTATCCACTCTTAGCTATAAGGTAGCTAACTAATAGCTTATAGTGGATAACTGCTAAACTAGCTTAGAGCGGATGACCTATAAGCTACTCCCTCCGTCATAGATTATAAGTCGTTTTGACCATGTCATGGGAAAGAGTAATTCAAAATAGTTTTGCAAAATTAAAGAATTGAAATAAGAAAAAATAATAAATAGGTAAGGATATAATAGAAAAAGTAACATTAATGCTTCATTGGTATTGTAAAGTGACTTATACTTTGGGACAATTTTTTTCTTTAGAGCGACTTATAATTTGGGATGGAGGGAGTAGTTGATATCAGATCAGCTAGTTGGTTGAATTTGTAATGTTTGGCTGTTGAAGAAGTAGTTTATAATTTTTCCAATTATGATTGCAGGGGTAAAATTGAGATAAAAAGTGATAAGTTGTAAGCTTTAAGCTATAACAATAAGAATCGCTATAAGCTTATAACAATAAGCTATAAGCTCGTGAGAAAATGACAGTTACCAAACGCCAAACAGGGTCTGTCTTTTTCAGTCATACCAGCTTATAAGCTATAAGCTGAAATATGTGTCATACCAAACAGATCCAAAATCACGCCATGCAACCCAACAAGCTAACATCAAGTGCTAAAAGCAATTGTTTTGTAATTTGTAGGGACTGAATCGGAAGAAAAAAAACAGAAACTTACAGGGACTAAAAAAAAAAATCATATTTAAACCTAGGATGATAAATCTTATATGTAGCTATTTAGAACAAGTAACTTGTCATTAATGTGTAACTAAATTTTACATCTCTAACAGGAAACGAGGTTTTGAAAGCTGTTGTTGCTCAGTTCAATGCGGATCAGCTTCTTACGGATAGGCCTCAGGTTTCGGCTCTTGTTAGGGATAGTCTTGTGAGAAGGGCCAAGGATTTCAATATTCTTCTTGATGATGTTGCTATTACTCATTTGTCTTATGGTGGTGAATTCTCTAGGTATATTTCTTTCTTTTTTGTTTCTTGGTGTATATTGAATTTGTTAATCAACTATATATGCTATGAGTCACAAACACTGACATGTAGATACTGATAATGATTAAAGAAATGGACGTAGTTATGGATTTGTTTGTTTAAGATTAAGGTCCTGTTTGTCATGAATTATAAATTGAAGTTCTTAATCAACTATACAGGCTATGAATCATGGAAGTGGTTATGGAAGTGCTATGTAGCACACCCTAATTAGCCAATATTATATAACATTGGTATTCCAATGGTACACAAGTGCTATCCTTATGGATATGTTTAATTGAAGTGATTATCAGACAAGCCTGTTTGTTGCAGCTTATTTTGTAAAAAAGTCATGATTGGAAGTTTTCATGAGATCGTTACAAATTCTTAAAAAAAATGACAATCTGAAAGTAATCTAAAAATTGCTTCAAATGCAATCTGAAAATAAGTTTACATATTATTTTTGGAGATTTTTATCTGAACTAGAACTGATTTTTGTTTGTTTATAGTAATCATAATTTTAGTCTACTCACTTTCATATACAATCATTTGATTAAATTAGATAAAGCTTAAACAAACAAGATTAAAATCACAAAATGATTGACTAGTTGAGAAAACTAGTTTACTTGTGAATATGTAACAAACAGGCTCTGAATGTAACCTCATGTGTTGGTGTTGTGTTGGACACTAGACACACGTTAGTGTTGGTGATATATAGTATATGAGGGAATCTCCAATTTTGGTCCTTTGAATTGTATAGCTCCATGAAAATTAATATTTTTTATTTGTGTAATTGTAAGATGTTGGTTATTCTAGTCCATATATTTGAGTAGCAAATCAAGAGGTAGCAATCTGTGATTTAGATTACAAATATAAGGAGAAATTTGATATCCATGAGTAATCCTTAGGACTGATTTGATGTTAGGTATTTAATTTCAGGAAATAATTTGAAACGTTTTCTAACAAAACATAACATCTGGACTAAATCACTGGCACTTTATGATTTTCAAATGTTTGCCAATTTTTTAAATTTCAAGAACTAACTTATTGGTGCCTATTGTTTTAGGGACCAAGTTATTCACTCCTAACTTTGCTAACTCACTATACCAGCTAACTGTAACAAATTGAATAATTTACAAATAGACTCTTAACTGGAACCAACTTACCGATATTTTTAATTCGAAGCACTGACTAACTTATTGGTGCCTGTTGTTTAGGGACCAAATTGAGCATTCATGCCTAACTGTGCTAACTCATTATACTAGTTAACTGTAGCAAACTGATTAATTTACAAATAGACTATTAACTTGTTAACTAGAACCAACTCACCAATATACTAAACTATGAGCATGACATTCCTGAAATGACATTTTCCTTCACTGATTCTCTGTATGACCAATATCAGGGCTGTTGAGCAGAAGCAGGTGGCACAGCAGGAAGCAGAGAGGTCTAAGTTTGTTGTGATGAAGGCAGAACAGGAGCGTCGTGCTGCGATCATCCGTGCTGAGGGAGAAAGTGATGCTGCAAAGCTGATTTCTGATGCTACTGCTGTTGCTGGTATGGGGTTGATTGAGCTTAGGAGGATTGAGGCTTCCAGGGAAATTGCCGCTACTTTGGCCAAGTCTCCTAATGTCTCTTACCTTCCTGGTGGAAAGAACTTGCTCATGGCTCTTAATCCTTCACGTTGATGAGGGTAATCACCTTATTTTGGTTCTTGCATTTTTGTGATTTTGATTTGATTTGCTTGCATTGGAGGTTGAGTATCTATTGTATGTCTTGCGTATTTTAATTTGATTTGCATGCCTTGGAAGTTGCATCAGTTAGTAGAAAATTCCTCGAAAAGTAATGTCCAAATGCCCAAACAACTTACTGCACTTCTGCCAATCTGCTACACTGCAATAAGAAATGACTAGTTGTTTGAGAACATGGGGAACGTGACATATATTGTGAAGTTAATGCACTGTGCACATTACCCTGTTTTATCTTATGGGAAATGCTAACCAATGCCCTCAGGCCAATGGTTAAGAAAGCAAATATAGTAATCTCACGGTACATGTTGATTATGAAATATTGACGCATGGACAAACTTTTTTCATTCAACTGTACTAAGTTGTTTTAGTTATACGTTAAGTGATAAACATCCTTGTGTTTGCCATCTGGCCTGCCAAATTTTTTTAAAGCCTAAGCCTGGCCTTCTGAAAGCCTGATACGAACTGCTAGCCTGTTTAAAAGCCTATTTCTTATGAACATTTTTAAATAAGCAATGTGATCTAAGTTTAAATAGACTAGCGAATTAATAGCTCAATTAGATTCAACTTTCTTTTGATAATCAACATGAGGTTTTAGGGAATTTGACCATATATTGTATTATATTTCAGTTGTAGCTTTTCTAGCTTATAATAATACATTTGTATATACAAAAAAATTAATGTATACTGATAAGCTTAAATTACTAAAAAAGTTAACAAACTTTTAGTTTAATTCAAAGTACAAAATATAATATAATAATAAGTAATATTATTCATATTACTTAAATAGGCCAGCTTAAGAGGCTTTTTGAATGACCTGTGGCCTGGCCTTTTAAGCTAAATAGACTTAAAAAAAAGCCTAGGTCTTCTTTATTTAAGAAAAAAGTCTGGCCTGGCCTGTCGAAGGCTAGGCCGTAGGCCCCTGTAGGCCGGCCTGGCCTATTCCCATCCCTACACTTCTACCTTACCAGAATAACGGTTTGTTCGGTTGTTGTTTCAAGATTATGATGTACATGTTGCTTTAGCGCATCATCAGCATGATATATGTTTAGACCTGTTAAAGTCATCTAATGTTCGGTACTTTGAGCTGAATATATTTAACTATGTCTATGGCTAACCCCCTAATAATTTCCTACTTCATTTCAGGAATCAATGATAGTGTTATGGCATGCTTGGATGGGATCACTATCTTGAGGCTCTTGTTTGTTAAACATACCTTTATTTTTTTCTTACTTTGTAGATCCTATCTCATTCAAGCAGTTTCATATTAATTCTAAAAACAAATGTTAGAAATGAATTTGGGATAATTGCAGAATAACTAAATGCAAATTATTGCGAACGGTGAGCGACGAAATTGAATGCTTTCTTTGGTTGTTTCAGCATGACATGTCCTTTATCAACAATTTAGCCATCAGGTTACGTTTGTGTTTGTTTCTACTCCCTCTGTCCTAAATTATAAGAAGAAAAAAAAATCACACTTATTAAGAAAACTAAAACATAAGAATTTGGAGTATAGTTTTTTGTGTTTTCTTTGGAAAAAGTTCATAGGAAGATGTAAAAATAATTTTCATTGGCTATTGTTTATGGAAAAAATGAAAGAGAGAGAAAATTGAATGTAATTTGCATTTAATTTTATAAGAATAAACAAAAGTTTTTCTTAGAAAAGAGATTTTTTAAAAAACAAGATTAAATAGAATAAAAGTTTCTTTTTTTTTAGTTTTTATTTTGTTTATATTATGGGACGGAGGGAGTACCATTTTAGGGATAGAGATTGACTTTTTACATGATCAAAATTTTGGCTTGGTGGTTGGATTGGGGACTAAAGGAGTGATAAGGTCGAATGTTTGATCCCCAACCCAACATAAAAATCATCAATACTGATATTTTTCCTTCTAAGTTTTGTTTAGAGTAGTGTTATTTGAAATTGTATGACAACTTTTGTGATGACCATAAATTTATAAAGAAAATGAGTTATTGGCACAAAAACCAAAACAATAAATAGAAAAAATAAAAACATAATGTGAGTATGAAAGAGAAAAGTGTCAAAAAAATTGTTGTAGAATGTCATTTCTTTTTTTATTTCACTGCCATTTTTACTTAATCATCAAAGTTTGATGAATATGGCAAATTAGTTCATCCTTGTCAAATTGATGTTATATATCTTTTTTTATGAAAAATTGATTTTATTGACAAATTTACATTTGGAAGTGTGTTTCTCTTTAAGATTTCAAGTTTGGTTTTTTTTAAAAAAAAAAAAACATTAATTTAATGGTGTGATTGAAAAATTTTGTGTACAATTTGTTTTATGACATTTGTATGTAAGAGGAATCTCAATTCACTTTAAAGTTCAAAGTGGAGAAAAATGCATCTCAACAACTTTGTTTTTGGTTACCTCTCGACAACTTTTGATAGGGCGCAACAATTATAATAGCATGAATTTAATTTGTACATGTTGATTGTACTTAAAGAATTTAATTAATATACTGTGTACAATTAGTTTACGCATTCATCATGTATTGTCACGACAACTAATGAATATGAAAATCTATGAGTTGTCATATTTATTAATTGACGTGACAAACATCATTGAATACTTGTGTAAGATAATCTCATACACTACCATAATATATTAATTAAACTATTGTACTTGATCATGTCACTTTTTAAAGTTAGTTTGTAAAATATTTTTATAAATATATGATCTGGAATGAACCTTGGTTAGCGATCTGGAAGATGTTCTATGGTTGGGGTTGATTGTCCTTTATGAAGGGGACGATGTACTTACAAACACGATGACGATCAAGTCAACGATTCATTTGGAGGTGCGAGGTTTTAGGGTTTAGACAATGTGTATCTTGACCTAACTAACGAGTTAACATTTACAAGAGGATGATTATGGTTTTTTGGGTATTATTTCCAATATCATTTTAACACTATATTATGTTTTAAAAGCCGAATCAAAGATGAAACCGATTTTGATTGAACTACTCAAATAACCAATTACATATGGATTTGAATTTTTCAAAATGACTAAAGTGTAAAGTAAGAAAATCAAATGTTCTTGTTTAACAAGCTCATGATTTGTTTCCACAAAAAAAAAATTCATGATCGGTTATGATGTACTTATAATATTTGCATTTGATTTGTTAATCAATGACTCATATTACTCCAATTTTGTGGCGACCAAAAATATATTTCACCCTATATTAATTAAATAAAAGATAAAAACAATCAATATATTATTAATTACAAATTAAAAAAACACTTTCGAATATGTTAGATAAAATCACACACAATTGATTTTTCCTTATTCTCAAGAATCAAACATGACACTTAAAGTCATGTATTTCAATCACAAACATCACCATCAACTACATACAAGGATCACCAATATATCTTACAAAGAACACATCTCTCCCTCATTCTTCATTCTTCGTATATTAAATATGACTCAAATCATCTATTTCAATCACAAACATCATGTCACCAAATACGGGTTTAGATCCTCTCCAGTCACATGAGAGTCCAGTGAAATCATGTCCATTAAAAATTAATGCATATGAAAATTTTAAATGTTGATAAATGTTGAATATAAGATAGAGAATATAATTAATGGTGCAGATTGTATCACTGCAGAAAACATGAGAGATTTCCAATGGAGGAAATCCATTCCCCACCAAATATATGCACGAATTACCAATGCATTTATTTTTTAGGGAATGAAATACCAATGGTTATCTCACTCAGTCTTCATATGTTAAATCTATCTATTTGAGTCATGTCTATCATATGACAATTAATATTATATATCTCAAAATACAAAGCAATTGTAAATTCTAACTTTATTACATTTATGTATAGCTGAGAGATGAGCACTATGTGCCGTCTATGAGCTTTTTTTTAAATTATATTTCGTTGTATTTATATATATTTTTTGAAATAATATTTTATGTTGTATTTAAATTGAAATTTGAAAATATATCAGATAGTTATGAGAAAAAAAAACTATTTTTCAATACAATCAATAATGCTTCCTCTAAAAAAAATACATTCAATAACACAATGACTATTTTTTTAGAGATTTTATCTATACTTCTATACTATATATATAAAGAAAATAACATGTTTTACTTTATTTGGGTTGACCTTTTCTCTTTCCAAAAATACCCTCAACTTTCAATACAAATAACACATATAAAAAATAGAAAAGATTAAATTCAAATATTAAAATAAAAGTGTAAGAAACACGATAGAATATATATTTGTCCAATTTTTTTCCTTTATCATTTAAAAAGTGTAACAAACTAAATGAGTATATCTATACTTACTTTTTCATTATTCCAATTATACCCTTAAACAATATTTTCTATAATAAAAATTGTTGTCAGTGTCATTAAAAAAATAAGAATTTAAATTATATATTTATTTTTGTTTTATTGTTGATGTCATTGAAATAGATAATCATGGTTAGTTTAGTTTGTTACAAATTAAAAGCAACAAACATTTATATTTTTAGTTTTAATCAAAATCAAAATTTTATAAAATAAAAAAAAAAAACCGTTCATAATTTTCAATCGTTAACACAATAAAAAAAGCGGAAAGACGGACACGTGAGTGTCTGTCTTTTCGCTAATATATATAAAAAAGAATATATTTTGTGTTTGTTTATCATAATAAAAATCACTTTTTAAAAATAATTTAGCTTTTTTTAGATACAATTATATAAAATGATTTTTTTTTTATACAAAACTACATCCATCTTTTGATACTTATTTTCTATCTTCTATTAAAAAAAAACCTATTTTTATACAAGTTAAAAAATAAAACCTATTTTTATACAAGTTACTCTTAATAACTTCTTATTTGAAGTTGTTATGTTTTCTTTTTTTAGATTATGATTTTTTAAAATTGTAACAAACGGATGCAATATTCTTAAAAGTGATTTTTTTTCCTGTAAAGAAGCTACAACGACCTCTAATTAAATATTTGATCTCTCGTTTTCTTTTCCATTATTTCTTTTGTATGTTCTTCATTTTTTACAAATGCATAAAATACTTTTTTATTAAAACATAAAACAGAGTGGAAAAGCATCACATGAAAACTTTGACACCCCAACTATGTTAGCACCCCAAAATTACCAAATATCATCTGTAACGCCCTACAAAATTTATAAAAATAAAAACAATCAATAGAATAACAAACTACTTCCTTGTTAAAATCCTTTCAATGAAATCTTGTGGAATGAAACCATGGTAAAGAAAAAAGAGTGTAGTGCAAATCAACAAAACAACAAATCTCATGACCAACAAAATCTAATTGACCGAGCCTATTCCTAGTATAGAGCGAGGTTGTTTAACATTGCTTTTAAGATAAGAGAGCGTGGAGCTCCACTCTTGAGATAATAGGAAGTAGGGAGAAAAGTAGATAAAACGGGGCACAAGGTTTTACGTGACAAAACTGTTGTGATGGAAAAATTTCAGAGTATCGATATCTAAATTCATTAAATACAACATTATTTGAGATGAATAATTTCTTGAATCTATGCATTTATAGCCTTAATGAGAAGTTGATTATCCTAAGACAAATTAATTGTACGGAAAATCTATTTGTGTGAATTATGGGGTCTCAAAAAGGGAAAGCAAGCATGTTCAAAACCTTTTAGAAACTTAACTAGAAAAGAAAACTGTAGCTTGAGAAGAAAAAAATGGGATTTGTTCTCTAAGACAAGAGATAATAGCCTATTTATGAGATATATAGCAGTGAGAAGAACATATCCCATAGTTTTGAAGGCATTTTTTATACAATGGCGATGCTTTCTTTATACTGAACCATTATGATGGTGTGTATGAGCAAATATAGATTTGTAGTTGATTCTTAATTCACTGTGATATGTGATAGTGAAGCAAAGAAATTTACCACCACCATCAGTTTGCACAACTCAAGCACCATTTCAATGAGACTACGATGAGGAACATGATCTCCAATAGATGCGAGAGATTATGAAATCACACGAATTTGAGAGATGGATTCTGCAATTGTGCGAGAAGCTTTTCGATGATATATTTGAGCTCACAATGAATGTGAAAACAATAGCTGTGTATTTCGTCCCAAACTTGCCATGGACAGCGAAGAACAAAAATAGACAATAAGGTTGACGAAATCTAGACAAAATCTATTTAATTCGTTGTACCCAAGACATTGAATATTAAAACATTAAATAATGATTAAAGAATTGAGTTAAATACGTTTTTTTCCCTATAAATATATCAATTTTTCATTTATCTCTTTAAATTTATTTTTTTATTTGTAGTTGTCAAAAGTTTTTCATATTTACTTTGTCTCTCAGTAAACTCATATGTAGAATTCATATTTTTGAATAAAATTTGAAAATAAATTTATAATATTATAAGAATCTTTCAAAAAAATTAGAACTTTTTAACAACACATAAATTAAACATTAATTTTTATATTTTTTGCGGTTAAAATTTTATCTTTAATCCATGTTTTTGTTAAAAAAATCTATTTTGTTGGAAGAGAATTTTACAATATTCTACACATTTCTTCACAATTTTATAAAAAATACAAAAACTACACATAAGTCGATTTGAAAATAAGAAATAAGAATAAAAAATGGTGATCGAAGATTTTAGAGATTTAAAGTCGAAGGAAAATCAAACATCTCCGATCGTTCATAAAAACCAAAAACATGATAATCAAAGATGAGACTGTTGTTGATTGAGCTACTCATATTCCACCTCTCTTCACTCTCTCTGTTACACACTATGTTTCTATTTTCGTTTTTCTACCGAGAAACTCATAGGAAAAAAAAATTAATCATTTTTATTGTTTCAATACTCAAATTCAACAACTTTTGGACCAAAATCTTAATTGGGTTTTCTATTTTTTTGGTGGAAGTTTAAAGTTTGGGTTTTGTTTTGCTTGTGTTTGATGATAACAAGGTGGTGGGGCATGGAAGTGTGGAACTGGAGCAATATCCATTGGTTGTGAGCACATATGGCTGTTTATTGAAGCTGTAAGAGCTACATGGAGAGCTGTTGATGGTGGCTCTACTGCTGTTGATGCCGTTGTTGAAGGTTGCTCCCCTTGTGAGGAACTTAGGTGTGATGGAACAGGTAGTGGTGAACTTAAATCTTTCGTCTTTTCAATATTTTGTTTGTTTCCAAACTCGGTATCCAGCCCAAGAACTAACTAATCTGAGAGGTCCAGTCCTGTCGTCCATTTGCACGGCACCATTTAAAGCTAGAGCTATAGCAAATCTCTACGCACCGGTGGGAATTGGACCTTGATACTTTGAAGGAGTACCTCCAAGGTGGCCAACCCAAGTGGATTACTCCACAAGTGAATATTTAATGGTATTACTTCCTTTTGAACTTAATTAAGCACTTCTTCAATAAGTGCTTGTCTTATTCAATAAATGCATATCGTATAAGTTCTTGTGTATAATTAAGCAGTTTTTATAAGCTATTGCTGTATTGCAGCGGACTTATGAAAATAAGTGAAAATACCTTATGGACATATCGTAAGTTATTTTCATAATAAGGTTTTCTAAATAGTAAATTACACTAGCGTTTATGTTATGACTTATAAAGTTTAGAGTTCAGAGTTTAAATTGTCTTATTTCTTTTTTGAGTTGACTAATCATACTGATAGGGTAAAGTCAAATTGTAAACGATCCTAGAGAGTTTGTGGAAATAAGCTGAAAACAGCTTATGAAAATGTCATAAATAAGATTTTCTTTAAGCTCTCTCAGACAGTCTTACTAGTGCTTATCAGTAGATATGTTCAGATAAGTCAATCCAAACAGACCCTAGTATTTATGCATAAACTTTACCTATAAGTTACGAGTAACTCATATAAGAGTAAATTGAAGACAACTTATGGGCATATTATTAGCTATTTTCATAATTTTTCCAACCACTTAACACAAGTGTTTATGTTATAAGGTAAGACCAAATGAGCTTCTTGAAATGCCTTAATCATGTAGAACGAACAATAACACACTTTAAGAATTAGTATTATGATTTGGTTAATTAGAAAATGGAAAGTAATATAATCTCTCCTTAATGTGCTTTTGAAATTTTTGATCATTGATTTTGATTAGTAGTGTTTTATTCTTGCCGAGTGCTTGATTTGATTGGAATAATACTAACCATGTGTTCACAAAATACTATCTACAAGACTTTATAGAAGCTTGTCATTTTCATATGCTTCAGTATTAGAGGCAATTATGGATAGAGATCAACAAATTGGTTTTTGATAGAGAACCAAGATGTCCACGTAACTTGTTAAGCACTTGAAAAAGATTGCCTCTCATGAAGAATTTCGGTGTGACCAGGGTCAGTTCTGAGAATTTCGGTGTCAAAACTAAAATAATGATCTCTCTTAATCATATTATTAGAATTTTTCATCCGTGCATAATCATGGAGTTTGAAAAAAACATGGGTACCAAAGTGATTACAAAAAAATTAAGCTACAATTAAAAAAAAAGAATAAGTAAAGTTAAATTCATTGATGTTTTTTTTTTTAGAAATAAAATTCATTGTTTTTTTTAGGAAAAACAAAATTCATTGTTGTTAATAGCATTAATAAGACTACATGTACGATCAATCAAAATAAAGATTTTTTTTGAACAAGTCAAAATGAGATTTATATTAACAAACAAATAGTTTTGCTCCTTAGCATAAAAAGTGTGAAAAGAACCAAAACAAAGTTACATCAAATAGTCCTGAAAAGTAATGTTATAAATGAAAAATAAACATTAGTCAATCCCCAAACATGCAAGGGGATTCTGCCACCACATATGATAACCAAAAGGAAAGCACACATTTTTTGCTTTCAACCACCGAAGAGAAAACATCTTCACCTTTTCCAATAATTGCACGGTCGTATTGGCTTTGTTAGCAAAAAGTCTATGGTTCCTTTCAGTTCAAAGAACCCAAATACAACAAAGCCAAACTAAATGTAAGAATGACCGCCTAGGAGCATATGCACCTGAAGAGTGAACAAACTGGTAAAAATGATCTGTAACCTGTTGGGGATCCACAGAATCCACACCAATCCAAAACTTAATAAGATTCCAAAGGTCGCCGAAAATAGTACAATGAATTATTAAATGATCTATAGTTTCCTGTTGACCACATCCTGAAACACATAATTGATTGTCATTAGTAATAACACCGCGCCACATCGAATTATCCTTTGTCGGTCATCTATTGCAAAAGAGACGCCATGTGCAAATAGACACTTTCAAAGGAACACTTTTATGTCAGGGTGCATCCGAAGCGACATCGTGAATGTGTATCTCCTGCCTCATAAGCAGTTGATATACTCCACGAACTGTGTAGCCAATACCAGTGTCCGGTCGCCAGATCCAGACATCTGCCTCAGATTCCTGCAAGGTAATGTTAGAAAGCAAGTTCCTAATCTCCACCACTAGATCCTCCTCTCATGCTAACAATCTACGCCTCCACCTCCAAGCCCTCCCATCTTCACCCGAACCTAAGGCGTGCATCGCGCCTATCGTCAGGTCTTTGTGAATCAATAAGTCATACAACCTCCTAAATCTCTCCATAAACATGACCACCCCCATCCAACAGTTGGACCAAAAATAAGTATTAAAACCATTACCAAGATGTTTTGAAATACTTTCTTCAAACCAACTGCCACCCTCAACACCTATCCCTCTCAAATTCTTAACCAAAATAAAGATACCACGTATCATACAAATCAATCTAAGAAACATCAAAACAAACAACATATGATAACATCACCAACATTTTTTTCTCAAAACTAACAAAGTTCCAATCCTAATAAGTTACTAATTTATTTTTGGTTAATATGAAATGATCTGAACATTAAACAACTTGTTGATAATTAAATAAATTTGGTTTTAGAAGGGATGAAACTCAGAAGTTCGCAATTTTGTAAGGACCAAGAGTAGATTTCACTCTCTATTAATTAAACAAAAGATAAAAACAAAATTAATATACCACTAATTTTAAATTAAAAAAACCAATTTTAAAAATATTAGATAAATCACACACAATTGATTTTCTCTCATTTTTAAGAATTAAACACGGTTCTTGAATTCATGTATTTTAATCACAAACGACACCATCAACTAAATCCAAGATTCATAATATATCTTATGAAGAACACATATCTCCCTCATCCGTGTATAGTCATGGAGTTTGAACAAAAAACATGGGGTACCAAAGTGATTACAAAGAATTTAAACTACATATTAAAAAAAAAAGAATAAGTAAAGGAAAATTCATTTATATTAATAGCATTAACAGGACTACATGTACAGTTAGCCAAATTAAAAATAACGCATATCATATAAATAAATCTAAGAAACATCAAAACAAACGACATACGGTAACATCACCAACAATTTTTCTCCAAAACTAACAAAGTTCCAATTCCAATAAATAACTCTTTTTTCTTTGGTTGATATGAATGATCTAGAAATTAAACAACTTGTTGATAATTAAATAAAGGGTCCTGCTATCCAGTGCCCCGAGGCACTGGTTAAGCATACCATAAAAGGGAATTATTACCATAAAAGGAAATTGTTTTTGACTTTATTATAAATTAATTACACAATTTCAATGCATTAACTACTATATAATTTCCTTTTTCATATCCTTAACCAGTGCCCCGAGGGCATTGGTTAACATTTCCCTTAAATAAATTTGGTTCTACAAGGGATTAAACTTAGAAGGTCACAATTTAGTAAGGACCAAAAGTATATTTCACTCTCTATTCATTAAACAAAAGATGAAAACAAAATTAATATATCATTAATTTTGAATTAAAAAAAACAATTTTGAAAATATTAGATAAATCACACACAATTGATTTTCTCTCATTTTTAAGAATTAGACATAGTTCTTGGATTCACGCGTGTTTCATTCACAAACAACACCATCAACTACATGCAAGAACCACCAATATATCTTACAAAGAACGAACCACCAATATATCTTACAAAGAACACATATCCCCCTATTCTTCATGTATTAAATAGGACTCTTGAAGTCATCAATTCCAATCACAAACAACATGCTACCAACTATATGCACGAAGAACTAATACACATCTCTCTCATTCTTCATGTATTAGATATATCTCTATAAGTCATGTTTCTCATGTGACAATAAGTAATATATGTTAAAAATACAAAGTGTTTGTACATCTACA
>Ga0315914_1007402_pt1 | contig 15204 bp, 12 predicted proteins | sample MpolenodulesMG_FD_203920 | JGI IMG/M metagenome (GOLD analysis project Ga0315914, IMG submission 203920) | Medicago polymorpha root nodule microbial communities from Los Angeles, California, United States - elongated nodules | ecosystem: Host-associated > Plants > Roots > Nodule | place: USA... | reverse complement strand
AAATATAATAATTTGCAATTGAAGTAAAATAACTCAAAAAGAAAATAATATTTAAATAAAACTAAATCAAATCTAAATAGAATAAACTCAAATAACATATTAAAAATACTAATTTATCGACTCATCAAAAGGAAATCAAAATTTTGTATTTCCGCTGCCTTTATTGTACTTGATTTCCCTTCATTTATTACAATTGATTTGTATTGATTTGCTTTAAAATATTTTAATAAATAAACATTAGAAACATTAACAACAACATATTAAATCATAGAGTTGTGTTATTGTTCACGACAAAAATCCAGGCACGACACACACGACTAGTTATGTGGCACAATCCTATCTGTTTAAATTAAATTTTAATTAAAATAACTTTTAAAAACTGAAATAGCGGTAGGTGGAATACAAGTCGTGTGTATTTTGACGACAACCATGTGTCGTGCAATATACTATTTTCCTAAAATATATAAGAAACTTATGTACGAAACACGTAATATAGTTAATTGAAAATAACATCGGATTACATTGACTTATATTTGATATAAGAAAATACGTAAGATAAAAGTATTTGTACACATTCACATTAAAAAAATGGTACATATCATATTTGTACATATTTTAAATTTTTTGGTTACACATTTAAATTAAATAGAAAAATATATTTGGTGAAAAAACAATGGGTGTAAATGTTACTATAGAAAACTATAAGAGTGATAATGTTATGTATTATTATGAAGAAAAGGGGCTCTTTTTATATAAGAAAATACCGTTGAACCAAAATGGATTTTGCACAATGCTTCTGAAGTTTTGATGATAACAAAGTATAAAAGAACAATTGGATATGCTAATGTGTGTTCAAGTATGTAGGATAATAGAATTACATTCGTAGTACTAATTCACGTTTTGATTCAAAAAGAAAAAGATTCGAGCACACTTAAGAGCATTTGGAAGTTTAGAGAAGCTGATGACATGTCATCTTACGTTATTCTTAGGATGTTTTTTTAGTCAATTTCAGTAGATTTTACTAGAATAACAGAGGAGTATTAGAACAATTGCCTATGATTTCGGGACATTTGTATTGTTTTCTATATTTGAGTCTGTAATTATATTATTCCCGAAACATAGCAATTTTAGGGTGTTTTGTTGTAAATTCACGAAGAAATGATGCATATCAGCAAAGCAAGACATTCAAAGATTTGTGGAGTCCTTGGGAAGATGAAGAATGAAGATTCAAAAGACCTCATAAGACTTTACAAAGGGAGGAATTCAGTTCCCAAGTTCTAAGACATTTTACATAGAAGGAAACAACTAAAAAGGTGAAGAAACGCGTGTTTTCAACACAAGACGACACACACATTCGCCCAGCACACAGAAGGAGGTGCCTAGAAACATAAAATTGGGGCGCATAACACATGGATTTAGGCCGCTCGTGCCCCCTACCCCTAACTGATGCTTGCTTTTCTGCAACCAAAACATATAACTTGAATCCTCTTATCTATTTTGTTGGAATTAAATAGCATTCATGTCGCGTTAAGTTATCTTAAGTAGACTATACAAATGATGAGGCCATTGGGAAATTCTAACCTAGTTGGTTGTCAAGCAACACTTCATGATCGCATGGTGAACCTTACGCGCGGGGTCTTGCTAATTCAAAGGTAATTGAAACATAGACTTATATTTGCGTTCCTAGGTTTCTAAAGGCAATAAAGGCCAATGTTCCCAAAGGTATTCCCATCTTTGAATCTTAGGACACTCATAGCACACTCTACTTCTCCCTTTGTTAGCTTGTATTTTCACCAGCCTCATTTAATGTGGTCAACATTAGTTGACTTTTACTCTTGCAGGAATCGAAGCCTTTTCTCAAATCAAAGAGGTTCGACGAGGTGTTGAACTTAGCGTAAAAAGTCTTAAAGCTTGGAAGTTTGAAAAGACACGGAGCAAGAAGCGAAGCCATCAAAGTCAAGCAACTCCTCTTAAAGCGAGAAGATTCAAATTTCAAAAGAGAAGCGGTTTCCTCAAGGGACAACGTGGGAGACAAGCGGTTGTCTACATAGAAGGAGTGCTGATCGTGGGATTAGTTTCTTTCCAATTATTTCCTATGTATAAATAGTAGTTTTCCATTGGGAAAACTGGTCGCAAATTGCCTATATAGAATTCTAAAACACTCGAAGTACCGGCGCGAGAGAAAAGAGTCATAAAGAATGTATGTAGAGCATTCGTCGAACCACTTTTATTTTTAATGCAGTTGCATTTACACCTTTTTCTTTTTCTTTAAGTTTCTGCAATTTAAACTTAATGTACTAAAACTTATCGAAAGACACCACACGGTCTCGTCTTGTTCGTTAAGCAACCTACAAACTCGATGAACACACACCAACAAAATGCACAACATGTCCTAGGATATCTGGTTTAGTTCAGTGTTTGACAAAGAGGCTACCAAAAGCCTTGAAAACGTTATTCTACAATCTAAGAAGAGAGAAAAATGGTATGTTGATCATAGACCAAAGTTCTCTTTTATAAAGAGTTATATTCCTTTCGTCAATAATTCTTCGACCACCAATTATGTTAGTGAAAACGGTCAGGTGAAAGCCTATGCACCTCATGCTGAGGCATTTGTACAGAAATGGGTTCAGCCGACCCATAAGAATGTTCAGTACGGAATAAGTGTTGTGGTGAAAGGAAATACCAGTAACGTCGTTACTAAAAATGTCACCACTGATATCGAAAATTCATACGAGTCAAACAAATATCCTTATTAAAAGAATTACAAAGGTAAAAATTCTATGACTCGAACTTAGTGGAGGAGGTATGAAAAGTCCAAAAAGAGTACTACTGCAAAAGCTAATAACAAAGTGGTTGACCCTAAAGAAAAACTGGTCGAAACAGTTAGAGGACCAGTGAAAGAAAGATTGTCTTTTTCTCCTATTGAAGGAAATGTTGATGGAGACGATGAGATGGATTCAGACTTCATGGATTCAGAACCACATTTCGATGTCATATGCAATGTGGTTTCTATTATATTTTACCCATAGAATGTGATATATGATATTTGAGGTCGAAGAATCTGAAGAAGATTATAATCCAGAAAACATGGAGAAATACAAATCCATGTGTTTCTATGTGACAGATTATTGCTATGGTAATCAATAAAAAGCTATATTTGAAAAACCTAATGGCCCTATGAAAAACCATCTCAAACTATTATTTATTCAAGCCAAAGTTTATGACACTAGAGTCAACAAAGTTTTGGTAGATGGTTGTGCTGCTGTGAATTTAATGCCTCAATCTCTTCTTAAGAAGATTGGGAAATGTGATATAGATTTAAAACCCCATAAGTGGGTTCTCTCTTGGTGCTCTCCAAGTAAACCTCATTGTAGGATCTACTACGAGACCAACCTTGTTCATGGTGGTGCCATCAAAAGCAAACTTTAATTTGCTTTTAGGAAGGGAATGGATACACGGAATTGGCGTTGTTCTTTCATCAATGCATCAAAAAGTCATAATTTGGAAAGATGATGGTTCAGTTGAAGATGACGAAGCAGATCAAAGCTACTTTCTCGCTGAAGTTGACAACATCACAAGGAAGACCTTTGAGAAAATTTTGGCAAAAATTACGCCATGTTCTTTTGCTGAAAATGGTGGTAACCACCAAATAGATGCAGTATCTATAAGGCTTGATCCAACTCGTGGCTTCATGTTGGAGAAAGAAGATCCTTATGGTAAAAGATCTAGTTCCCCATCTGGAAAGAATGATCTGGACGATAATCACGTCCAAGTGAAACACTTGGGACAAGATTACGGCTCATTTAGCCGAAAGGGAAACCTTAGAAGCTCGAAACATAAACAAAATATGGTTGCGTGAACCACTTAAAAACATTGTTGAGACAATTGGTGAAAAACCAAAATGAATAATGGTTGAAAGACCAAAGACTCGATTGCATGCCCATACTCCAAGAATGAGACGTTTTAGAATGTATAATTTATAAACGGAGACAACAAATCAAAGATGAATTGGTTCTTATTGGATGATTCCAGATGGAATAGTTGATGTCAAAGCTTTGGGGGAAAAAGACATTCACGAAGCGCTCGAATTCTTCAAATCCTAGTGAGCCAATTTTTTTATATCTTGTCTATTTGTATCTCAATTCTTAGTTATTCCAAGTGGTGTATCTCCTAAAACTGCTCGCGTTTCAAACATTTTTCAAATTTTTTCTATTAACAATTTTTCAAAGGGATCATCTTTGTGACAATAAAATGTCTTAACATAAAACGGCGAAGATTTGAGAAATGCAAGTTTGTTGCGAAAACAAATCAAACGACGAAGGAGTAATATTTTGTCGAGAATCAAGACTTGGAGCTAAAAGTAAGATTAACGCTAACAAAAAAACTGCTAAGTCACTGATGAATTAATATCTAAAGTATTGCAAGAAAGCATGGAAGTCAAAATGGCATTTTTTTCATTTAAATTAAAAAGCCAACAAACGGGTTGAGATACAAATGTCGAAATGAAAGCACAAGCTTTTTCAAAATTAATTCGACATCCTAAGCACAAAAATTTATCTTCCAGCCTGAGACAAAACCTAGAACCTTTGGTCTTCCAGGTAGCGGAAATGGAAAAGGAACCAAGCGATCTCGACATCAAGATCACAGAGTAGGCAAAGGTCTGTCGTTGAAGATGTTGGGTCTCCTACCATGGCCCTTACCAAGTCCCATTGGAAGTACATGTAAACCAATATTCCAGATCTGAAGGTAAGGGTCTTATCCAGTAAAATCCCCAGAAGAAAGGGATATCGTTAACATTCATGAGGTCCCTTCCACTATCAACCAATTGCTTACGATTGAAGAGGTCTTTAAAAACTGGGAAAACCTCTTCCATTGAGAAGCCATCGCTGCCCAATATCTTCAGCATAAGCTCAAAATATTTAGCCCCATCGGACCCGTGGGAGGATGCTTCCCTGAACACAAACCTTATTTCCTCTAGGTCCGGACGGTCTCCTTGAAGCATCTGAGTTGTTGTGGCCACACTAAAAATGGAATTGCCACTGCGGAAAATTTGTTGCATGAATTTTTGCTTTCCTTCGCTAGGCCAATGATCGGTGAGATACCATAAGCAATTCCGCGCAAAGTCCTCAGTACTTCACCTTCGCGGGCAAGTTTATGATGATACTTAGAAGTCATTTCAAACCGGAGAAGATCCGCGTAACTGAACGCCGCTACCTTCTTGATGATTGCAAGTAGAATGTCTTCTAGAAGGTTTTAAATTATCGCGGGGGTTATGTTGTGTTTTTGAGGGATACAAGGTTGTTTATCAGGAGTGAGAAGTGAGATCCCAGAACAGGCATACAACCAAGGTTTTATAATTAATGAAAGGTGATGGGGAATAGAAGCACTTAACTTCCCACATTAATAAGTAACTATAATGATGAAGAGAGTGGGAAACGTGCAGACTAAAAAACGAAAAGACATCGAGAGACACATGGTATATCGAGGTAAATGGAAAATTTCCATTAACTGCAGAAGTGGTGGCCCGCAAAATCTTTCAATCGTGGGAGGAAGAATACCTGAACTAATTACTCTTAAGAGTCATGATTATCATGACATCATGCTTTAGGAAAACTTAGAGTTCTTCTCAAAAATGCTAATTCTCTCATTTGAATATGAATTCAGTCAAAAATGGAAATTTTTGGGGGGCAATTTGTTAGTTGGTATTTTCACCAGCCTTATTTTAATGTGGTCAACATTAGATGACTTTTACTCTTGCAGGAATTGAAGCCTTTTCTCAAATCAAAGATTTTCGACGAGGTGTTGAACTTAGCGTAAAAATTCTTAAAGCTTGGAAGTTTGAAAAGACACAGAGAAAGAAGCGAAGCCATCAAAGTCAAGCAACTACCCTTAAAGTGGGAAGATTCAAATTTCAAAAGAGAAGGGGTTTCCATAACGGAGAACGTGGGAGACAAGCGATTGTCTACATGGAAGGAGTGCTGATTGTCAAATTGCCTATACAGAGTTCTAAAACACTCGAAGTACCGACATGAGAGAAAAGAGTCATAAAGTACGTATGTAGAGCATTTGTCGAACCACTTTTATTTTTAATGCACTTGCATTTCCACCTTTTTCTTTAAGTTTATGAAATTTAAACTTAATGTACTAAAACCTGTCGAAAGACGTCACACGGTCTCATCTCGTTCGTTAAGCAACCTACGAACTCGATGAACGCACACCAACAAAATGCACAACATGTTCTAAGATCTTTGGTTTAGTCCCACTAGCCTTGATAATTTTGATCTCATATGCTTTAATTGTGCAAATTAATTATAAATTGGTCCCACTAGTCTTGATAATTACTCCCTTGGTACACTCTTCTTGTAAGATTAAAAGATGCTTATTACTACTAAGAAAACAAAAATTAGTGAGGGAAAACGTGAAATCCCTCTCTAATTCCATCACTAAATTTTACGACCAATGAATTTGTGAGGAATTTCATTTTTTCCGTCACTAATTTCCCTCGCTAATTTTGCTTTTTCTAGTAGTGTAAAAAGAGACTAAGTAGCAGATGATTAATGAACGAAAGATCACGCTAACAAATAATTGAGATACACTAGGGAATTCAATTGGTACAATTTTGATATTAAGAAGGATTTTTTCTAAGGGTGATATTTAGAAGGATAAGTTATCAAATTTATACAATCACAATAATGAAACAAAAAATGCAATTAAACCTAGTAAGAAAGAAATGGGGTTTTCATCAACATTATAATTCATGTTTACTCTCTTATGCCGTCTATTATTGAATTCGTTAATGTTTGCCTATGCATTTGTTTTTATTTTGAAAGTCTTTAGATGTAAGGTACAATAAGCACTTGATGTTGAGGGGTCTTGATATTAGAAAAAGACTACAAAAAGGTGCCTCAGACGACATTATTGGACCCTTAGAATAAAATCAACACATGATGTGCTATTGTGGCTCGCTTGAGCGAGCTCCACGCGCTTCAAGCAAGCATTCATCAATCCAGTCCTGCAAAAATCATATTTTTGACCCAAAATCCTCAAAATCAAGTTCCTAATGTTCACTATACATCCAGGATTCATGAAAAACAGTATAGAACAATTGCATGGCAACAATTACATGATTTCAATAATCAATGGCAATAAAGGGGCTAAAATCATAAGTTCATGAAAACTAATAAGTCAATTGTCTCACACAATCACACAACAGCCCAAGGATAAATGCTAGCTAAGAACTCACCTAAATTTTGTGATCAACTTCAAGCTCTAAAGTCTCTACACCAAAACATCATTATATAGTCATCGCATGCAATTACCTTATTACCCTCCATCTTAAACGTGCACAATTCATTATCAGATAAAACATTGTGAACTAATAAGCGGGATATTACGGTTCATGTAGTGTTGTTCCTATTTTAATGGGAAAAATCATTAATTTTGTATGTTTAGAAGTACACTTTCAAAATTATATATTAGTGTTTTTTCTGAATGTGTATATTTGAACTCATGTGATACAAGTCCTAACACTTTGGAATTTGCTACATAGGAATGGTGTAAATGTGAAGGGCTGCTTTGCATGGTCATTTTTGGACAATTTTGAGTGGACTAATGGGTACACTGTTCGTTTTGGAATAATATATGTGGATTTTAAGAATGGACTAAAAAGATATCATAAAAGATCAGCTTTGTGGTTCAAAACTTTTCTTCATGATCAATGATTTTGCCCTTAGCATCAAACATGATTCAAGAGATAAGAGAGATGAATCAAGTGCTCCATTCTTGATCTAAGTTATATTTGGATTTGTGTTATTAAGCAATGATATATACTTCGACGGTTCATTGAATTGGCCAAGAATAAATTTTATTGTTATGTGTGATACATTTCTTGATACCTTCAGAATTATATTGTGTCTTTTGAATTTTCACAATTACAATTTTTGCAAAATATGATTTTAATGGATAAGAAACGTAAAATTAAACTAAATTTGATGTAGATGGTTGGACATTCTAGTCACACTGATTGTGACATGATTTTAGTCTAAATTCTCTACTTCATAATAAGTTTTATAAAAAGGAAGTCTGATTCATCGAAGGGAACAACATATTAACTAGTTATAATTTAAAACCCAAAGAAAGTTCAACATAAAAATTGCAATCATATTAAATTCAATAATACTTATACATAAAGAATATGAGCATTGATATGCGAAAGCACAATCAATTTAAACAAGCTCAAACTAAAAACAGCATATAATCTTAATATGCTTCAGACCAAACAATAACAACCAGTCCCCAATGGTTTTAGGCCTATATCCTATACAATTTACATTACAAAATGAAAAATATTTAAAATCGTATTACACCCATCAAGTAGAATGAGCTAGGCACCGTACAATAGGAAATCATGAACAAAGACGACACAAACAAGGAAATAAAAGGCATGGTTCCAAGTTTCAACTTAAGACGTGGTGGTTGGAACGACTTTAGGTAGCTCTGGTTTTGGAAATTCGGGAACCATTAGCAATTCTAGCTTAGGTAACTTGGTACTTTAGGAATTTCGAGTTTTGTCAATTCAGGAACCTTAGGCTGCTCTAGTTTAGGTAACTCGGGGACTTTAGGGAGTTTGAGTTTTTGCATTTCGGGAATCCATGGCAACTCAGGTTTAGGTAATTCAGGAACTCTAGGCAACTCAAGTTTTGTCAATTCAGGAGTTTTAGGCAATTGTGGCTTAGGTAACTTAGGGATTTTAGGCAATTCAGATTTTGGAAATTCAGAACCCTTAGATAGCCCTGGTTCAGGTAACTTAGGAGCTTTAGGAAGCTCGTGTTTTGGAAGTTCGGAAACCTTAGGAATCTCCGACTTAGGTAATTCAGGGGCTTTTGGAAACTCGGGTTTCGGCAGCTCAGGAACATTAAATTTAAGTAGTTCAGGCATTGGCATTTCAGGTACTTTAGGAATTTCAGGTTTTGGCAATTCAAGAATTTTAGGGTGCTCTAGCTTAGGTGATTCAGGGATTTTAGGTAGTTCGGGTTATGGCAATTCAGGAATATTAAACTTAGGTAGTTCATGATTTGGCCTTTCAGGTACTTTAGGAATTTCAGGTTTTGGCAATTCAGGAACTTTAGGATGCTCTAGCTTAGGTGATTCAGGAATTTTAGGTAGCTCGGGTTTTGGCAATTCAGGAACATTAAACTTGGGTAGTTCAGGCTTTGGTAATTCGGGCACCTTTGGAATTTCTAACTTTTGGTAAATTAGGTTTTGGCAACTCAGGAACATTAATCTTAGGAACATCAGGCTTTGGTAATTCAGGTAAAGATGGTTTTGGTAGAGGTGGAAAATCAAGTTTTGGAAGCTGAGGTATGTTTGACTCTAGAAGAATGTGTGCCCCGGCAATCCTTGTGTTACTATTTGTTGACAATAAAGCTAGAAACGTAAACATAAAAATGATTGTTGACAAATTGATGGAAGCCATCGTTTGATCAAGCTGATGAGAAGAACTTCAAATTGATGCTATTTGCAAATGATTTTGATATGCTTTGTGGTACGTTACTTCTTGTGTTATATGTGTGGCTTAAAATTGATGAAATTGTGCAACTCAAAGAATGGTTAATCAATGGTGAGTTGGTGGGATCGTATACATCTACATTATTAATTGAATGTGTGTTTAGTGTCGAACACTGACACATTTATTATATTCAACAGTTATATTTTATCAAACTATTACGGTGCCGTCATGTAAGTGTTTTATTTGATGTTCATGTGTCAACGGTACACACCATATACTTAATAGCTGAAAATGTTTATATATATTTTTTCTTTTTTTTGAAGAAGCTAAATTAATCCACCCAAATTAGCATCAAAGACAATCGAACCTGAGACCTCGAAGATGAGCACACTCCCAGGTCCCAAGTCAATTACCACTAGGCCAACTCAAGTGGGTTATGTTTATATATTGATTTTTTAGAGGCAAGATTTTGCATATGATGCAGAACTATGCTTCAACGAAATTTGGTGTCAGAAACTATTGACCTTAACATAGTTATTTTTTTTTTTTTTTTTTGGATATGACTTAACATAGTTTGTGATTTTAGTATTGATTTCTTTTGCTGAAGAAATTATTATTTATCAAAGTGGTTTAAACCTCATATTAGAAATTTCACCGAAAGGATCGTATAATGTTATAAAACACAAATTAGCAAGTTATTATAAAAAAAAACATTAAAAGTCAGTTTTTCGTCACTAATTGTACTTTTTCTAGTGTGATGTTAACTCTATCATTTGATGTTATAACATCAAACTCTTACTATTGTGCTTAGGTCTCGTCTCATGAACAGATCAACACATCAAATCTTTTGAGAAATATATGCGTAACAAGTGACATCATTTTCTAATAGATTTTACAAAAGGGTCAAATTGGGACATAGTGAATGCTCCCTGGTTTGTGCAACCATAAGTCTTTTTTTTGTCAAGTAATCTAGTAGAGTGGAGTGTTTAGAGTTCGAACATCAACCCCTACATATATATTTTATACATTGTCCCTATCAATTGAGTTAAACTCATGTAGGAAGTCCTTTCTATTATCTATGATTGGTAGAAAAATACTTGGAAGATATTAAACTTTAGTGATATTGGTGACTATAGTGTGTTTAATTGATAAATGAATGATTAAAATAAATTATTTTAGTAAAAGTGAATGATTGGTTAGGGAAGAGAGACAAAGTCACAAAAATCATCAAACTCAAATGTCAACCAACTAGAATCTGGTTTGTATCACACAAACCGGTTGATAGAAACAATTCTTTAATTTTGTAAAAGTTGATCTATAGGTTTTATCAGGGCCGGACCTAGGCATAATCCGGGAGTGCGACGGCCTAGGGTCATGCCCGTAGGGGGCCCTAAAAAATTATATTGGGGGGTGCATATAACAAAACTAAGGAAACAGTGGGGTGTATATAGTAATCCGTATCAGTAGGCCCATATTACTATCTTTTCTCGGCCTAGCATGTAAAAAATAGAAGAAAAAAAAACCTTGAATTATGCTCTTCTCTTAACAAGTTTCGCTCCCACCCAGCCAAACTGACCAAAATACCCCTGCATTAGTTAACTAACGCAAATGTAAAATTAACATGATTTAAAATTTCATTTGTTTTATACATGCGCGACTTAAGTCACGCCGCATGAGTTAACTTACGCAGGTGTTATACCCCGCGTGAGTTAACTCACGCTAGATTGAAGAGTCAGAATTTTTGGGAGTGAGTGAGGGAGGTTTTCTTTTCACCTTGATTGATAGAAAGTCTCTGTCTAATTTATTGTGTCCTATTGTTTTCTAAATTTTTAAAAGGAGGTAGAAGAAATTAATGTGAAGGGAAAGACCTCATAATTGTGCTATATTGTTTTTCTGTTTTTTTAGTATGTATATTGTACATTACCCGTAGAAATATCAATGGATGTATTAAAGATAGATTAATTATACAGTTGTCATGGCATAAGTAACATAGAGGGTAAGAAAGACAGATAAAATAGAATAGGGGTAGAAGGAGAGGATTTAAGTTTACTGCATTCGAAAGACAAAATAATGTAATAGCTGAGGGTAGGGGGAATTCAAAGAGAAAAAGATATAGCAGACAAAAATATGCATCAAAATCTAGTGTGAGTTAACTCACGCGGTGTATAACACCTGCGTGAATTAGCAGACAAAAAATCTTTTTGTGAAATTGAAAAGACCCAACTCTTAAAAAACACACAAAAAGGTAGATATCCAAGAAAATGTTCCTAATAAAATCACAATGAGGAGCTCTTGATAAATTTGTTTTCAAAAACGTAGATATCCATGAAAATGTTTCTAATGATGTACCAAATTTTGAAAACAACGACAATGAAAATTTAGATCATGAAAATGAAAATGAGGAAATTGGTAATAATTCAAATGTTTCTAATGATGTGTCAAATGCATATAATATTGAAAATCTTGGTGATGACTGTGAACACGAAATTCCTCATTTTGATATTTATGATCCAAGAAATTGAGAGAATCTTGATAACACCTCAAGGAATATTCTAGTTGAAAATAGGCCTAATAGAGAAATGAATCTTAATTTTTCCAATGACAAATATTTTAAGCATTTCACATATGCGAATTATTCAAAAAAATTAAGTAATGGTGAGATTAGTGATCGAAAATGGCCTGTTTATTGCAAATATGTTTACAAAGTTTTTGTTGTAAATTGTTTAAATCTTCTACTTCTAGTAACTTGAGTTTACTTTGCAAGTGAAGGTTTAAATTATTGGAAGCATATTAGACAAAGACTCAAACAACATGAAAATGGTGTTGAACATATGACTAATATGAATACTTGGAATGAATTGAGAATGAGATTTGATAAAAATCAGACAATTGATAACTACTTGCAAGAAGAAATTGTGAAAGAGAAAGAGCATTGGAGACAAGTTTTACGTAGAATACTTTCAGTTGTGAAATGCCTTGCTAAGAATAATCTTGCATTTTGAGGATCCAAAGGAAAATTAAGTCAAGATATTAATGGTAATTTTCTTGGACTAATTGAAATGATTGCGGAATTTGATTTGATAATGCAAGATCATGTGAGACGCGCTCAAAATCATGAAATTCATAAGCATTATCTTGGACATAAAATTCAAAATGAATTTATTTTGCTATAACTAATACATGTCTCATTCATCATTCATCATTTAAATACATTTGTAGTCCATGCAAATATATATAGATGTTTTTAAAATTGTGGTTGTAGTCCCATTTGCGTTACCTAGTATATCATTTAGAAACTGATTTAATTTTTTTTTTTATTGAGTTTATATATTATTGTTTGAGTTGTCGTTGTCCCAAGGGGTGTCAGTTTTTGATATGTTCCAGTTAGGGTGGGGGGAGAGTGGTGAGGCGTGGCAATGGAGGCGTAGGTTGTTTGCGTAGGAGGAGGAGAAGGTGGAGGAATTATGTTTATTGTTTCATAATGTAACTTTGAAGGTTGATATCGAAGATAAATGACTTTGGACGTTGGAAAAATCAAATGCTTACTCTGTTCGTAGTGCTTACAATTTTCTGACATCTCAGCCTATAGTTGACGTGCCGGTGGATGTGGTCTCTTTGGCATAAGAATATTCCTCTAAAGGTTGTGGTTTTTGCTTGGCGTCTGTTTCGGAATAGGTTACCAACAAAGGATAACTTATTTTGGCGTGGTGCAATCAATCATGACTCTTATTTGCGTGTTACTGGGTGTGGCTTTCTGGAAACTGCAAACCACTTATTTCTTCATTGCTCGTTTTTTGGGTCGGTGTAGAATTACATTCTTCAATGGATTGGTGTTTCTATGGTTCTACCTTTCGCTGCTTCAAATCATTTCAACCAGTTCGGTTACGGTAGTGGTGGCCCAAGGGTGCGACATGTTGTGTTGAGCGTTATTTGGTTTGCTACTGTGTGGGAAATATGGAAGGAGAGAAATAACATTATGGTCTATAGCTATGGGTGGTGGCTTAGTCCCCTAGCAATGTTGGGCTATAGCTAGCTGTTGTTTCTTTCATTTTTTGTGCTTTGTCTTTCGTTGTTTTTTCCCGTTTTGTAAATATTGTTTCAGACCCGATGTTTATTCTCGGCACACCTTGTGCTAGGAATGACTCTTTGTTTTGGTAATATTTCCATTTTAGCTTTAAAAAAAAAAAAACTAGAAAAGAAGAGAAAAAAAAAGGGAAAATAAGGAGTTTTAACGATCCCTATAAAAGCCTCATGAAGGCTCCGTGGGAGAGAGTCTCATTAGATAAAACAAATACCACCAAAATGCACAAAAAGAGGTGCATAATCCAACCAAAACACTCATTCCAATAAAGGAACTTTATTTAGAACTTGCTGGGAAAAGGACCCATAAAACAGGTGTGATTTGTCCCGGCTGCACGAGCTAGTTTGATTTGCAATTTGTTTCCCTTTTTTGTTATTGATGACATATTGTTTTACGTTATTTTTAGTATATATTTCAGTCATTTTTATTTAGTTTTGATACAAGTTAGAGGAGTTTTAGATCATTTGCCTATTATTTTCGGGACGTTTTGTAGTGTTTTCATTTTGAGTCATGTGATTCTAGTTTTCTCAACAACAAAAAGTTATATGGTATTTTTTTTTATGTAATTTAATGCAAGATCATGCAAATCAGCAAAGGAAAGCATCTTGTGAAGATTTGGGAAGATAATGAATAAAGATTCAAGAGGCCTCTGAAGACATTACAAGAAAGAGAAGTTTTATTTCAAGTCCTAAAACAAGTTTCACAGAAGAAAACATCCAAAAGATGAAGAAACAAGCGATTATGCGTGAGAAATAACACTCATGCGCCCTTGGGTGTGATCCAGGAGCCCCCGGGTGTGCTATTTTTTGAAATAACTATCTTTTACTACTTTTTGGAAAAACCCAGTTTTTAAGCTCAAACGCAGGTGAAAACAAAGCCTATAAATACAACTCTTCTCATTCATATTTTTTCATTCGGAACGAAGTGATTCAAGAGGAAGGAAAACACTAGAAGCTTCAAAGGAGGAGTCTATCTCCTCACTCTAAGTGTTTAGGGTATGTCTTATTTCTTTTGTAATTTGTCTTTAGTTACCATGAATTACTAAACCCTATTGGATATGATTCTAAGAAGAACCTCTATTTTATATGTTGGATATATTTAATCTGAGTCTTTTTATTCAGTTGTTTTATGAGTCATGTTTAATTTTATTATGCGAAGTACGTAATTCATTCACACGACCTTGGACACACCTGAGATAACGGTAAATTACTCGATTTTGAGTCATGTTTTATTATGCATGTTTACTATTTCACAAGCACAAACTCCCCATTTACTTGTATTTTTATTGTTTAATTTATTTATTTTCTGTTTTAAATAAGTAACGCGAAATTCGTAGTTGCAATGACAATCCATGTGAATACAACACTCTAAATATCAATTTAGTATGGTAACAATTGTAGGAGTAAGCCCTAATAGCCAATCTATATTGATTGGGTTTGGCTTTTGATAAGTGCTCAAAAGTAACATATTTTATGTGTTAATCTAGGCATTTTAGTGACTTGTTCTGCAAGTTATCTAAGGAAAAGCTACCAAATTATGTTCTTTTAACCATTTATGCTTTACATGCCTGATTTTCCCCCTTTTTATGCAGGAAATGACAAGCAAGGGACAAGAA
>Ga0315914_1007400_pt1 | contig 15206 bp, 8 predicted proteins | sample MpolenodulesMG_FD_203920 | JGI IMG/M metagenome (GOLD analysis project Ga0315914, IMG submission 203920) | Medicago polymorpha root nodule microbial communities from Los Angeles, California, United States - elongated nodules | ecosystem: Host-associated > Plants > Roots > Nodule | place: USA... | reverse complement strand
TAGACGACACCTTCACTCCAAAGATTTCAGACTTTGGACTCGCCAAATTATGTTCAAAGAATGTTAGTGTGGTGTCCATGACTGCTGCTAGGGGAACTTTGGGATATATGGCGCCTGAAGTTTTGTCACGAAATTTTGGAAATGTTTCTCGTAAGTCTGATATTTATAGTTATGGGATGTTGTTGCTAGAAATGGTTGGAGGAAGAAAGAATGTAGATTCGTCGTCTAAGGAAAATTTCCATGTTTTATATCCAGAATGGATTCATAACCTATTGGAAGGAGATACACATATAAATATTGAAGATGAGGATGATATTAAAATTGCAAAGAAACTCGCAATTGTTGGACTTTGGTGCATTCAATGGCAGCCAGTAAATCGTCCCTCCATAAAAGCTGTGATACAAATGTTGGAGACAGGAGAGTACCATCAGTTAACTTTTCCACCTAATCCTTTTCATTCCACTACTTCCGTTAATACTAGTGAACGTTCTTTGGCAAGACAGACTTTTCAAATGGAAGTGATTCAAGAATAAGAAAAGATGATCATTTTAGATTAATTTGAGTTAATCACTTACCACTTGAAAAGATTAAATTGTTTGTGAAAAATAGCTTATGTATTTTTGAGTAGTATGCGCACTTCAGAATGTTGTTTTCTAAATATTTTAGAACTTTTGTGGAAAAATTATGTTGCTGACTTTCTCTTTGTATCGCTCTTTATTATCTGTCAATTTTTTGTCTTAAAATACACTGAAGTCGGGGATGAATTGAAAATGTGTATTAGAAAGAAAGGAAAACAGAAGTAAAAGAAGTTATATTTTCCTTGCTTTCACTCTGCCATATATACACATCTTGAGATAACACGTCCCATGAGTGATACTTCACTAGACCTATATTGAAATTCCAACAACTTATAACATGTAGAAGATAGTTGAGAATACCAAATAACTAACTCTGACAGTGTAAAAATGTCAAGACTAGAAGTAAACTATCTTAACCCACATTGAGAGAATGTAAAATAAATTAAACACAGCGAATGAATACGAGTTTCTCTAAAATAAACAAATGAAATGATTTATTAACAATTTATTTTTACTTTCCACGTAACCTTCGCATTTATTTTTTGTCATATTGAATTATAGCCTACCTTTGTAGTTTAAGAGATGTTCACTCAATAGTAAGAATTTGACTTTGAAATTAATGGAAAATTACAAAGCATACAAAAAACATGGATAACATGGCCATGGTCAGGAAATAAAGCCCCATTCACTTCATTAGATCACACTAAGCCATATTAGATTATCATAATAATAACAGCACCAATTTTTCATGGGTGGTATCGATAGAACATTGTTTCAAGAAGATGGATTTGTGAGGTAAAGGATTGAAACAGAAGTGAGAGATTGTAGGGAGATTAAGATGATGGAAGTAAAAGAATATTTTGATTAGAATGAATTGCATAATTGAAATACTTGACTATGTTCAATTTATAACACATTTTGCTAGCTTTCTTAACTAACTAGGCAGTTACCTTGTTTACACCCATAGTTCCTGAAGCATGAAGGTTTAGTTAGTCAATTTACGCTAACATGAATAGATTCACACAAGCCTGTATGAATTGTTTATCTTGGAATTAAGATAGTTCTCCAATCTAGTAACCCTCAAGAACAAATAGCACACCATTTATATCCTATATGGTAAAACATGCTAAATTAGCATAAATGTTCATAGTAGAATCAGAGTTTAATGTAACATTATTACATATTTAGGGAATTCAAATGAATGATAAGCTTTTGGAAGACTTGATATAGAACACATGGTAAATGATATATAGACGAATGAAGCATTACATAAGAACAGTGTAGTAGACAAAGTGGATACAAAAGATTGTTATGGCGAATGGTCAAGCAATATTCTCTATCAGAGAATTGGGTTCTCTTTCCACAGAATCATAAGAACTAGTGTAATCATCACTCTACATTGATTGGTCAAGGTTGGTTCTATGATCTTCTACAATCGTTTCATGTGGATAAAGGGTTGGCTTTGGAGGCATTTCAAGGCTTTCAACATCACCTTCGAGCATCTCCACTACTTTGCTCATTGAGGGGCGATCATCAGGTTTTAACTGTATACACCAAAGTGCGACTATGATCATCTTCTTTACTATTTTATTTTCCTCCTCTGTGACATCTTCTATTTCTATTTCTCCCTCTTGTCCAAATTGATCATAAATCCATAAAGGAAAGTAAAGCTGGCTTGAATGCTCTGCATGGGCATTTAGGTTTTTTCTTTTACTTGCCATCTCCATCAAAAGCATCCCAAAACTATAAACATCGGCCTTATAGGACACTCCCCCAATATTTTTGTAGAACAATTCTGGAGCCATATATCCTATTGTACCTCTTACTGCAGTCATTGTGACAATGCTATTCTCAATCGGATATAGCTTTGCGAGTCCAAAGTCAGATATCTTTGGGATAAAGTTCTCGTCAAGCAGAATATTGTGGGGCTTGATATCAAAATGTAAAATCTTCATTTCACATCCATGGTGGAGATAAGCAATTCCTCGAGCTACTCCGATTGAAATAACATGTATTTGGCTGCAGCTTAATTTTTTACTTCCTTCTTTAGAGAAAATGAACTTATCAAGAGATCCATTGGACATGAATTCATAAACAAGAGCACGTTTTGATCCCTCAACACAAAATCCAAGTAATTGTACCACATTCAAATGATGTATTCTTCCAACACTTGCGACTTCATTAATAAAATCTTGCCCATTACCTTTAGATTTACCCAACATCTTGATTGCCACACAAGGTCCACTACGTAGGTTTCCCTTAAACACGGTGCCAAAGCCACCTTCGCCCAACTTTTCTTTGAAACCTCTAGCCATTTTCTTAATTTGTCTGTATGAATATCCAATGGGCATGAGGTTGTTTTGTTGTTGCAGATATAGTTCAACGCATTCATACATTGACCAATGTCTTTTTCGCCATTTGTATATCAGCAGTGCAATAAAAAATGTTATCCCAAACAGAATTCTAGCAGACAAGAGTGATGGTAGAATATAGTGTCCTGTCGTCCATCCTACTTTATATTCAGGAAAATCATCATACTCTGAGTTTGGTCTTTTTATTATGTCGACTAGTCCTGTGATGTTATACAAACAGGATAAATATTGATAACAGTTAACAACAAAATTTAGGCATATATTTTTTAAGACTTAAAAGTTGTTATTGAATATTGTACACCTAAAAAAGGGTGTGTTTCTCAAGTAAAATAGTATTAAAAAATCCAATCTCAGCAATCCAGTAAAAAAGGTCAAATATCAATAACAATATCAAATCTTAATAACAAATTCTTTGACAAAATTAAATCATGCTTGTAAGAATTTTTCATAGCAGGAAAATGAAAGAACTCACCTTTCCAAATACGGGTGATAGTATCTGCAACAAAAGTTTGACTTAAGTGAATAAATTGATAATAGCAGAATGATTTAATTCATATTTATAAATAAAATTGAAAATAATAGATGATCTAGCTAAGACTATTTTACACAATTATCATAACTATGGTATTACCTAAATATTCTTTCATAATATATAAATCTAAACCTTACTAACAAGACGGTTAATAAGCCCAAATTAAGTTGATAAACTCTTACCTTTAACATATAATGTAAAAAAAAATGTAATTTGTGCCCATATATCTGCATCACCAAAATATCATTAATGAGTAATAAGAAATATATAATATGAATGAAAATTTATTCCTTGTAATGATCTTTACTTTACCGCAATTATTGCTCCTTCGGAAGTATCCCATCATTTGAAAGCAGTAGGGAGGAAAGCATTGAATTATCTTCGTGGAAGTATTGAAGAAGCAGGGTAAAAAATCTCCGCAAGTATTTTTGCACATAAGACGCAACCATGAAATCTCAAATCCATATACTAACGCCTGATGAATGACATCATATGAAAGTACTTGATTTGTTTGCAAACCCGACCAAGAAGTTGGAGTAACCATTTTCACATGACAACCATCTTCAATGTCGTCAACAATTAAATCACCAGCCATAGCATAAATATAATACCCTTTGGAGTTCCAATTAAGGCACGGAGTAGTATTCAAATATTTATGATTGTTAGTTACTTGGTGGGTACAGTTCAAGTATATTATATGCTGCCAAAGAAGCTCATGGTCACCAATGAAAATTCCTTGTACAAAAAAATCGTGGAACATGGCGAGGTATGGGTCATTGCAATTGTGATCGTCAAAACCGTTGATGTAGGTATCACAGAAATTAGATCGAGACAGTGAATACAGAGGAGGTGAAGAGCAATTAGATTGTTGAACACCAGGATCAACCACTCGGATTGTGAAATTCTTGTAGTTGATGGACTGTACATAATATTTTGCAGAGTGTAAATGTAAAGTTGTTACATTATTATTACAAGCTAGTTCATACCTTTTGTCCCCGCAATGAATTGGATCATCTTTTAATCGAAATGGATAACTTATGTTGGAAATTTTGCCACAAGATGAAGGGGGGCAATAATGTTCTTGTTCAATACTGCTGCTACCTTGCTGAAGTAGAAGCATAAATTGGAACAAGACCAGTAATATCACTCTTACCCACCACATGAGACGAGACTGTTTTTGATTGAAAGCGTTCAAATTAAGATGTTATTCCTACAAGACATTTTTTGCTAAAACTTGAGTTAAATGAACGTCAAAATTCGTACAACATTTATTGATTTTCCTATACATATATATAGATACGTAGCTTTATACGGTTGAAACTCATTAACAGAACTACTAATCACAAACTTTTATTTTTTTGGACAAAACTAATCAAAACTTATATACGTAAGTATTGTAACTTGATTTGAATAAGTAATCACAAACTTATTTCATATTTCAGATGCTTGGACTATTCTTGAATTACATATTCTTAATTATATAATGTCAATCGATATTTATCACTATTATATGAAATGTAAGTATTTAACATGTATGATTTTGTTTTCTATACCTAATTCAATTTCTGCACTTTTAAAGTTTTTATTTCTTATACCGCTATAATAATACACACCTTTAATAATTGATTAAGGTTATCCAGTGAGATAATTGTTGGATTATATTGATTAACTTTAATCAACAATTAAAATAATAAATTATGATATCAACTATTAAATTCAAGTGTTAAACATGTTTTTGATCCCTATAAATATATCGATTTTTCATTTTAATACCTCTAAAATTTTCTTCCACTTTTAGTCCCTAAAAAAATTTCAATCTTTATTTTTTGTTACTATTTTTATGTCAACTCATGTGTAGCCTTCATATTTTTGGATGAAAATTTTCAGGAATGTTCGAATAATATAAGAATCTCTCCTATAAAAAAATTATAATTTTTTAATAGCATTAATCAAATATGATGTTTTAAACGCCAAAAACATAAAAATTCATCTTTGGTTAAAAAATTCTAATTCTTTTGGGAGATATTCGTATCCTATTCTAAAATTTTATGTAAATTTTCATTAAAAAATATGAAGCCTACACATGGGTTTACTTAAAACTAGGAAGTAAAAGTTGTGGTTGAAACTTTTGAGGGACTAAAAGTAAAAGAAAAATTGGAAGGGGACTAAAACAAAAATTTGGTATATTTATATGGACAAAAAACATACTTAGCTCTAAATTGAAATAAATATATTGCACTAACTTGTAAAGAAAAAGATATTTACTAGTAGATTGTAAATGAAAAAAAATTGTGATGGATTGAGGCGTTTCTCATAATAAGACCGTGAAGAAGTCCTTACCTTCATACATAGTAACCATCATATTACGTTAGAATACACATTGACAAACTCAGTACATAACACTCATCAGGAATGAGGTAGAAGAACTTTCAACCCTAGCCTCTTTCAAGAATGCTGCTCATGATCTCAATGTTACTTCGATCATAAAAACCACAAAATCTAGTATTACATTATTTTTAAATATGTCACAACTTATATCTATGATTTAGGAAACTCTGTTCAATATTCCAACAATAATATGATGTATTATTATTAATTTAAGTGATTTAAGGTAATTTATATATTCCAATTATTACAATCTTTTAACATACAAATTGCACATTGTTGGCAATTGCTCCTTGCATTGTTGAGCTAATTGTTTAAATGTACATACGTATATTCTTATGATCAAAATCCTCAAAGTTATGCTGACATGTTTTTAAAAAATGTTTGATGTACAATCAGATTAATCCTTGATAGAGAAGGAGATAAAAAAAAAAGTAATGCAATATATATGTTAATGATATGATTGGAAGTAAGAGATGGAGATATAATGAGATTTTTTTTTTTAAGAAGAGATGAAATTAGAATTTGAATGAATATTTAGGATGTTCCAATATAATGGTTATAATTTAAAAAAAATAAAAAATTAGCTGAGTACACCATGAATCAAAAAAAAAAATGCACGTGGTGCAAGCTTTATCAAAGCTATGCTTCGTTTAAAATTGAAAAGAAGGCGATATAGTACTCAATTTACTCAATTTGAAAAGAAGGCAAAATGGTGAGTTAGAGACCAAAATGGTCATTTATTCAATTTGAAAAGAAGGCAAAGTTCCTTTTCAAAAAGGAAAAGCAGGTAAAGTTGTAGTAATAGCCATGTAAGTCCTTCATCATCGAGTGTGCGTGTAAACTCATACGGAAAAAGTAATCTTGATTCAAAAGCATATAGTCACGCAAAACTTTTGTCTTTTTATTACCGATAGGAGGTAGAGGATTTAGATTCTTTATTGATTGATTGATTTTTGATCCATGTTTCCCTAAGATTTGAGTAATCTTGTGTCGATTGGATGAATGAGATTGAGAGTGGAGATTTCATGTGGATAGAATTTGAGATCGTGGAATATGTGGTGGATCCATTGCAAGTTATTGTGTTGTTTGAATTTTTAGTGTGGTTAATGTGTTATCACGTTATGCTGCTTAAATTAGACAGTAGTACATCTTTGCAAAACTCTTTTCATATTACGATGTTCCACATCTGACATATAGGTGGTCGACTTAACAAATATTCACTTCTTAAGTCTAATTATTATCCTATTTAAAAAACTAAATTAAGTCTATTCAGTCGATATACTAAGTAGCTTATTAAAATCTTATTATAACTTATTAGCTTAATTCAAAAAAAAAAATCCAATTTCGTCACCGTTCAAATCAAACAAGCACACCGACTAGAGTCAAAAGCTCATGCAACAAGAGATGTAACGGACAGAGAAAGAGTGAACCTGAGATTTGTTGAAATTAGCGTTGTGACGACCACAGAACCCGATTTCACGGCGACAGTGAGAAAGGAGTTGAGAAAGGATCACCCGACGATGAAAAAAATATTTAACCGTGGTGAAATAGATTAAAATTGTGATTCATTATCGAGAAAAAGCATGGATCAAAGTTGATAGCGAAATCAAAATTGGAAGCGCGAAACGAAGATTAATTAGAGAAGCGTTACCTTTGCGCGAAAGAGGAACAAAAAAGTGAACTCAACAGCGTGAAGCTCGGCATTGAACTCGACGACAAAAGCTCTATGGGTGTGACGGTGGAGGAAAAGTGAATCTCGATGGGTGATGGTGAAGAATTCGTGGCGTGAAGCTCAATTGGGTGTGGAGAAACTTGATTGAGAAGATTTTGTGAAAGTGAATCGTTGTTTGAGAAACTCGATTTAATGTGGGAGAAGCTCGATTGAGAAGCTATGTGATTGAGAAGCGCGATTCAGAAGCTTGATTATGTTAAGTGTTGTTACTTGAGTCACAAGCTTTATATCATTGGCTATATATATAGGTGTTAGCTGGTAGGCCAAACACTTAGTGAAATGTTAATGACAATTTTACCATTCTAACAAGTGGTATCAGAGCCTAAAAGGGTCCTGAGTTTTCCCTCCATATAGAGAAACACGGTTTCATTTATATATATATATATATATATATATATAGAGAGAGAGAGAGAAGGAGAGAAAGTTTGTTACGGCGGTTATTCAATTGGTTATGGTAGCTCCGGTCATCTTCTTCATTTGTTTTTCAAGCACTTCTTCATTGCAGCTTCAACAATGACGGAATCATTCTTATTCCATCAACCTGTAATTAATTCCCAAGTTTAGTGGTTTCTATGATCATTGGTCTATGTTAATGGGGAATCTTTTTTGTTCCAAAGAATATTGGAATCTTATTGAAAATGGCGTTACCATTGCTCCTCCGAACGCAACACCAGAACAATGGAAACTTGCAGATGAAAGCAAGCTTCGTGATTTGAAAGCAAAGAACTGTCTCTTACGTACAATCCATTGATCGTTCAATCATGGAAACAATTCTTGTTCGTGATACTGCTAAAGATATATGGGATTCCATGCGTAGAAAATATCAAGGCTCAACAAAGGTTAAAAGAGTTTAATTGCAAACTCTTCGTTGTGAATTTGAAGTTCTTGCCATGACAAATAGTGAATCCGTGAATGATTACATTGGAAGAACTCTTGCAATTGCAAACCGCATGACATTACATGGTGAAAGATTGGAACAACTATTATTGTGGAGAAGGTTTTGCGTTCTATGACTCCAAAGTTCAACTACGTATTGTGTTCAATTGAAGAATACAATGATGTCACTGCTCACAGTGTTGATGAATTACAAAGCAGTCTTCTTGTTCATGAAAAAAGAATGTAGGTTCAACATTCAAAAGAAGAAGAACAAGCATTGAAGGTTTCTCAATCTGGAAGAGGTTATGGAAGAGGTAGAGGAGCAAGAACTAGTTTCAGTGACCGTGGAGGACGTGGAAGAGGAAGAGTGAATAAATAATTCATTGAATGCTTCAAGTGTCACAAACTTGGACATTTTCAGAGTGAGTGCCCTAGTTGGGAAGAAAATGATGCCAACTATGCTGAATTTGATGATAGTGAAGAGATGCTTCTGATGGCAAAGCAAGAAATCACAAATCAAGCTAGTGATGAAGTATGGTTTCTTGATTCTGGTTGTAGCAATCATATGGTAGGAACGAAGGAATGGTTGTTTGAATTTGATGATAGATTTAGAGCTTCAGTGAAGCTGGGAAGTGACTCAAATATGCAGGTTATGGGAAAAGGGAACCTGAAGTTGTTCATTGGAGGAGTTATTCAAGTTATTACTAATGTTCATTATTTACCTGGACTTAGTAATAATCTATTGAGTATATGGAAACTTCAGCAAAGAATCTCACAATAATGTTTCAGAAAGATATGTGCAAGGTATTTCATGAAGAAAGGGGGTTAATCATGTCAAAACAAATGATAGCTAATAGAATGTACATCATATCTGCACCTGTAATCATTCCTATGTCTTTGAAAGTTTCAAGTGAAAGTGAAACTCAATTATGGCATGACAGATATGGACATTTTAGTTACAAAGGTTTTAACACTTTTGTAAAGAAGGAAATGGTGAAAGATCTGTCTGATTTGAAAAAGGTATCTAACATATGCTCAAAGTGTATGGTAGAAAAACAACATAGGGAACCTATTTCAAAAATTGAAAAATGTAGGGCTACTATGAAGCTGGAACTGATACATAGTGATGTGTGTGGACATATTAATCCACAATCCAATGGTGGAAATAGAAATTTCATCACATTCACTAATATTTTAGCAGAAAGACCTGGGTATATTTCTTACAGGACAAGGCAAGTGTCTTTGAAATATTCAAAAGATTCAAAGCTACAGTAGAAAGAGAATCAAGATGTAAGAATCATTGCATAAGAACTGATAGGGGAGGAGAATTTACATCTAATGCATTTACTGAATTCTGTAGTAATGAAGGGATCAAAAGACAACTGACAACTGCTTACACACCTCAGCAAAATGGTGTGTCTGAAAGGAAGAACTGAACCATTCTGAACATGGTAAGTTGCTTGCTTGCAGGAAGAGATATCCCTAAATTTTTTTGGCCTGAAGCAGTTAAATAGGCCACCTATGTGTTAAACAGAAGTCCTACCTTGTCTGTTAAGGATATCACTCCTGAAGAAGCATGGAGTGATAAGAAGCCCTCAGTAAAACACTTTAGAGTGCTTGGGGTGCATTGCTTATGTGCATATTCCATATGTTCATATAAGAAAGCTGGATAATAAGAGTACAAAGTGTGCTCATCTTGGTGTGAATGAAGAATCTAAAGCATATAAACTTTATGATCCAGTTGAAGAAAAGATAATTGTGAGCAGAGATGTAGTATTTGAAGAATCTAAAGGTTGGAAAGGAAATGAGAAATCCAATATAGAAATTATAGCAATTGAAGGTGATGATGAAAGTGGTGGAAACAATGAAGAGAATGTTGAAGTAGTTAAAAATATAAGTAGTGAATCCTCAAGTAGTGGACATGATGATGAGGAAAGTAATGAGACAAATGATAATGATGAGACACCTTCTTCAAGATTAAGAAAGAAACCTAGTTATTTTGATGATTATGTAGCTGGCCAGGAAACAGAAGAAGAAGCTCAGTTACACAATTTAGTAGTCTTCAGTGCCTGCAGTGATCCAATCACAAATGAAGAAGCTATCAAGCATGAAGAATGAAGAAGGGCTATGGATCAAGAGATTGATGCTATTGAGAAGAACAATACCTGGGAGCTCACCGGTTTACCTCCAAAAGCTAAGAAGATAGGTGTTATGTGGATTTACAATACTAAGCTCAATGAGAAGGGAAAAGTAAAGAAATACAAAGCTAGGCTGGTAGCTAAAGGGTAATCTCAGAAGTATGGTATTGACTATAATGAAGTCTTTGCTCCAGTTACAAGATGAGATACCATAAGAACTATTCTATCTCTTGCAACTTGTAAAAACTAGAGTGTATATCAATTAGATGTAAAGAGTGATTTCTTGCATGGAGAATTAGTAGAGAATGTGTATGTTGAGCAACCTATGGGATATCAAAAAGGAGATAGTAATAATGTCTATAAACTGAAGAAGGCATTGTATGGTCTGAAATAGGTACCAAGAGCTTAGTATAGTAAGATATAAGCTTAATTCTGCAAGGAAAACTTTGAAAAATGTCCTCATGAACATACTCTATTTGTGAAGCATGCTGAAAATAAAATATTAATTGTCGGTCTATATGTGGATGATCTGATATATATATTGGGAATTGTGAAGTGCTATTTGATAGCTTCAAGTGTTCTATGAAGAAAAACTTTGCTATGACTCATTTGGAAAAAATGAGGCACTTTCTTGGTGTGGAAGTAACTCAAAATACTAGAGGAATCTTCATTACTCAAAAGAAATATGCTAGAGAAATAATATCTAGATTTGGTATGGAACAATGTAATATGGTTTGCAATCTTACTGTTCCTGGTAACGGACTTTCTAAATATGAAAGTGGAAAGAAAGTTGATGCTACTAACTTCAAAATGGTAGGTTGCTTCATGTATCAGCTTGCCACAAGACCTGGTCTAGCTTATGTTGTGTGTCTCATAGCTAGATACATGGAAAGACCAATAGGAGCAAAACGCATTTTAAGATATCTCAAGGTTCCTTGCAGTATGGGATATTGTATAAGAAAGGTGACTTGATCTATGAATTAGAAGGATGGTCTGATTATGACTATGCAGGAGATTTGGATGACATGAAGAGTACTTCAGGATATGTATATAAGTTAGGGTCTGAAGCAATATCTTGGTCATATAAAAAGCAAGCTACTTTTACACTATCAACTACTAAAGCAAAGTTTGTGGCAACCTCCTCATGTGCTTGTCAAGGGACATGGCTGAGAAAGATACTTCATCATCTCTATCAAACTCAAAGGAGCTGCACCAAAATCCATTGTGATAACAGCTCATCTATTAAGTTGTCTAAGAATCCTATTATCCATGGAAGATGCAAACACATAGATGTTAGATATCACTTCTTGAGGGATCTTACAAAAAGATGGAACAATTGAACTGGTTCATTGTACTTCAGAGAATCAAATGGCTGACATATTCACTAAGCCCCTAAAGCTGGAAAGTTTCTGCAAGCTAAGAGCAAGACTTGAAGTTTGTGAGATGAAGAAGATAGACTACTAAGGGTCCGTTTGATGGTTAGGATATGATAAACTCAGGATATGATATGAAACTAGATAGAGACAGGATATGATATGAACAAGATAACATTTATCATATTATGTGTTTGATGTGCACATGATAACAATTAAGATAACATTATTTTATCATAATAAATGACACAACTACCCTTTTATTCAATTACATTGTTTTTACAAGTTTTCGTATTACAGCACCCATCAATGGAGAAGAAGACAGAGAATCCAAAAATAATCCCATCTCCACTATGTTGTGTGTCTTTGCACGTGAAGGGAAAATCAATTGGTTTCACCATCGGCACCATGTTCACCTCAAAAAGCTTCTTTTTTTTTAATGCAGTTTCACTTTGATTTAACAATCTCACGTATATAATTTTACATCATCATCCTTTGATACTATTTCAATCTTCAATTTCCTTTACGATTGCTTTGGAATTGGGTTGTTTTTCTTCGTTGCTCTTCAATTTCCTTTGTAGCATATCTAATTTAATTAGGGCTGGATCTAGATTCGATCAATTGTTGGAACAAAAATAATGGAAAGAGGAAAAAAACGAGAGGACAAGTGGTGAGAGGTTGGAGAACAGTGGAGGACAGAAGACGCAGAGATAAAAGAAAATGAAGAGGAAGAGGAAGAAGACAAACATGTTGATAGAGAGAGGAAGAGAAGGAGAGGGTTGAGCGATGAGTAGAGGAGAGAAAAGAAGAGAAGGTTATGAGTCACGGGTATATCGGTCAAAATAATAAAAGAGTTTCCAATCCTTGGAAAGGATAACTCTAACCCAGCCTATAGTCAGGATAGAAAATACAAAGGCTGATCAGGATAGGATTAATAACATGATTAATGTATCATATCCAATTGGTGCATCAAACGAAAGATTTGGGTAGGATATGATAGATTTATCATATCCTGACCATCAAACGCACCCTAATTGTCTTTAGTTTCTTTTGTCTTTCTAATGTGTTTTTGTTTATTGTTTTAATCTGAATTTGTTTGATAAGAGTTCAGATTTGGGGAGTGTTTGTTAAGTGTTGTTACTGATAAGTGTCAAAAAGGAGTTAAGTAGACTATATATTTTAGGAACTTTGATTACTTGGTTTGCAAGTTATCTTGCGAAAAGCTTACAAATACTGAAGAATCATTCAATTATGCTTTTCACATCTAATGCCAACTCTTTGTAGGAAAATGCACGCCTGGACACTTGAGAAGCAAGGAAAACATGAAGAAATGCAAAGGTCAAGCAGAAGGTCGAAGTTACTCGCCTCCAACTCGCCATAACGAGTAGAAAAAGCAAGAAATAGGCAGAAGTACATGTTTGCTCGCCATGGCGAGCACATTTACTCGGGAGGCGAGTTAAGGCGGCTACCCCTCAGAGCTGACGTGGCAGAAACCCACTGGGGAAGAAAGCTCAACTCGCCATGGCGAGCAAACCTACTCGCGAGGCGAGTTGAGACAGAACAGGCAATATAAAAGCCCATTTGTTCATTTTAAAGGGGGATTATCATAGAGTATCAGATAGCAGATCATCAGGATATCTTAGGCCACCAGAGGAAGAGAGAAAACAAGGGAAAACACAGAGAGAACCTAAGGAGCAAGGAGCACAAGAATTGAAGGAAGACACAAGATCAGTGAGACATCATGGCTTGGATCCATTCCATCTCTTCTACTCTCCTTGTAAGGTTACCATGACAATGAGTAACTAAACTCTTTTTGTTCGGATTAAATGTAGTTAACTCTATTTGTATGTATTCCCTTTGATTGGGATTTTGTGTGATTCTTATTTATCTTATGATATTGATATTATTCTTGCTTCTCATGTTTTGATCTTATGGATTTGAATGGTGATTGAAAAATACCTTTTGAATTTAGGTTAGAATAATCTTCTATCAATACTTTTGTTCTAGACATGGAACTCAGGTTGGTAATCACTTTGAATATTGGAACTTAAAGCTTTTGTATTATTGTATAGCGCGAGACATCGACGATACAACGATACAATCGACTATTGAACCGTTTAATAGTGCGAGACATCGACAATTAAACGATCCAATAGAAATCACGATATCATTTGGACACGAATGATGTTGTTGAGCAATATGTGATAATATCGATTGATAATTAGAATCCGCAACCCAAATCTGAGAATATGTACGAGTAGGTTGACGAAGTTTAACCCCATCATACTTATTTCCCTGTTAACTCTCGTTCCATTTACAACCTCTTAGTTTGATAGTCTATGAAACAAATCGACCATGAAACCCTAGCTCAGAACGATATCGATTGTTGAACGGCTTAGAATATCGCACCAATCCCTGTGGAGACGATAACATAAATACTTACTTTTGATATTGCATCAGTTACTTGAGTCACAAGCTTTGTATCATTGGCTATATATATAGGCCAAACACTTAGTGAAATGTTAATGAGAATTTTACCATTCTAACATATTCAAAATCCCGATGGGTTTGTAGAAACTTGTTTGGACGTGGAGAAGGGTTGGAGTAACTCGATGGGTTTTTCTTGATTTTAATAGATACGTTTTAAATGGGGTTAAACAATTTAATATATATTGAAGTAAAAAAACTTCCCCTCTGTATAGGTTTTTAAGTCAAGTGAATAACTACCCACATAAAATCTATGTGTCGTGTTTTTTATACTAGTGTGATGACCAAAAATTTATATGATGAATATATAAAAATATGAGTTGTGTTATGTGCTCTCGATTTTCGGGTTTCAATCCATTGATTGGTTTTGAACATTTAATCTTTGAACTTTCTACTTTTATTTTTGGGAAAGGAAAAAGAGAGAAAAACCCTTAGAGATTGTGGATCCGGGGGTTGGTTTCGAAAAGGGAAGGTTTGACGCACCCTAAATGACTACGGTACTCCGTAGGAACCTTTTGCCTAAATTATCTTGTGCTAAGTTATTCGCTTACTTTGAAAAATAATTGCCTAAGAGTCTAAGTGAAAGAATGGGAGAAGAAGTATGATTTTGTTATTTTTATTTGATTTGGAAGGATTGGGTCCTTTGCCTACATACCCACAAGTGGGATCAAAACCAATGTAGTTCACTCTCAAAAATTATTTTTGTGAGTTAGGTTAATTTTATAATTTT
>Ga0315914_1007399_pt1 | contig 15208 bp, 9 predicted proteins | sample MpolenodulesMG_FD_203920 | JGI IMG/M metagenome (GOLD analysis project Ga0315914, IMG submission 203920) | Medicago polymorpha root nodule microbial communities from Los Angeles, California, United States - elongated nodules | ecosystem: Host-associated > Plants > Roots > Nodule | place: USA... | reverse complement strand
TTTTGTTTCGAATTTGATTCACTGAATTAACAAGATATTTTATTTGAGAGGGAATTAGCATGATCTTTATTGGCGTCCAGTCCAAAACATAAAATTTATTCGAAGAACGTACGTAGTTAATTATGATAAAGGGTATATATGTATTTTAGATAAAATAATAAGGGTAATTATGGAAGAAAAAAATAATAAGTTATAAGCTATAAGCTCAAACGCTACTTGGAATAGCGTCTGAAAAATAACTTATAGGCTCGTGGTGAAAAACCATTACCAAACAGAACTTTTTTAAACATATAAACTTATAAACTATTCGCTATCTTCTATAAGTTAATTTGTTGACCTTATTAAAAAGACCTTTACTCTGGGAACGAGACAAATAACTAAAAAAAGAGAGATATATCATTTGCCCCCTCGTGCAAAGCTTTACATGTCGTGGGAACAAAAACCATGTTGTTATCATAACTTTTTTGATGACTAATGTCGTTATTATGACTCGATATCTGAAGATTAAATGACTTTAATTATTTTTTTTTACAAAAAATAACTTTAATTAATTATTCTTTACTATAGTACTCCTATTAATCAGAACAAGTGTTCTAGTGTCGGTATCATGGATCTCGTGTGCGCTGGGCGTACTCATTCATTTATAAGCGAAACTTCTCAAATTTTTAGAATGTTAAAAAGTGTTAGTGATGTAAAAAAAAAATTGAGCAAGAGTAATGGAAAGAGCATTACCCAAATTTCATTAAAAAAAAAAAGAGAAACAAGAACAATAAAAAAGAAAAGGGGAACTAGGTCTACACCTTTTAAAGAACCAACAAACCTAGAGTTAGGTTTACACCTTTTTTAAAGAGAGTATTAAAAAGTGTTAGTGATGTAATTATTATTAAGATGAAAGTAAAAATTTATATTTATAAGATAAAAAATTTACCAATAGATTCTTTTAAAGAAACATTTTTTAATAGACGAAATGATAACAAATCATTGAATCCCACACACAAAAGTTGACAAGTCAAAGTTAAAACTTGAATTACGATGTCTAATCTAATAATTTTCACATCTTTATCGGTTGAGCTATAATTTTAGACATTTCTCAAAACTACTTACATATCATGTTTTTTATATCTTTTTTTACAATGTCATTTTTCATATTTCAAAACAAATTGATAATATTAATAAAAGATATATTTATAAAAAGAATAATAAATACATTTAAAAATTTGTAAAGAGTTTTTATATCTATGAAACAAATAGCTTTTGTAAAGATCTTTATAATTAATGCCAGAGGAAATATTTTTTAATGAGGCAATATTTATTTTCGCTACATTATTATGAGCAATCATTTTTATGAATTATTTCAATGTCAATAGACGACAAAAGGAAACTACACCTTTAAAAAAAGACAAAAGGAAACAACTCAGCACCACAAAAGTAAAATGGAAGAAGAAGTAGAAAATACCCATGGATCATGCAAAAAAATGTTCTGAAAGGAAAAAGATTCATACTAGTATTAATACTTTTTAAATAAAAAAATATTCATATTTATATTGTTTCTATTTTTGAGAATACATTTATATTGTTTCATAAAACTTGTTAATATTATTACCTAAAATGATAAAAATTAAAATAATGGGCATGATTGAAGGGAAGGAAATAGAATAGAGATTTGATTCGATTGAGAAAAAGAAGGAGGAGATGATGGATCTAATCTGAGGTAGGGTCCACTTCCGTGTTTTTCTGTGTTCTAATTTTAGCTCCTTCTTTACTTTTCCACAATCTTTCTTTACTTTCATCCTCTAATAATTAGTATCAATCAAATGCTCTCTTTCATCAATTTTTCCGCTTAATCTCATCCCTAATTACTTCCTAATCAGCTCTTTTGCAAACTTTGTGATTTTGAACAAATCGCTTGTTTTTTGTTCTTCTATACCTTTTCCTTTTCCTTCCACTGATGTATTTTCCGAACCGAACATCAACGGTTGAAGGTGTGTTTTGTCTTAGTGCTATAGCTTTAATCTGGATTTCAAAATAGATATATGCAGTTTTTATTTTCTGTTTCTTATTATTATTATTATTATGTATGTATGTATGTATGTATGTTATTAATATGAAAACGGTGTATTAAGAGCTTTGTAGCAAAATACTTATCCGACATACTCACACATTCAGTGTCGTGTTTGGGTCTGTGATATTGCTTCATAGATTTAGAGAGAATAGATATGTTGAATACAATCATCAGAAACTGTAAGATCTTAAATAACCTGAGAAGTGCAGTTACTTTACTTGTAGTTAGAACTTAGGGGAAAGAGCTTTTGTAACGAGATTTCTGTATTTGTCAAAGGTTTTAAATTGTCGTGATCATTGATATAGCAGAAAATTGAAGAGAAAAATGACTTGTGATCAAAATTGTGGTTGCGATTTGGTCTCACTGAGATCCTTAAAACCCAAATTATCTGTCAACTATGGAATGCTGTTTCATACCATTAACCGTTCACATTCAGTTTTGAGTTAATCTCTTTGTGAAATTTGAGTTATCCCTACAAAAAAGTCTCGGTCTGTCCTGTAAATGCTGAAAACTTTGGAAACATCATTATTTCAGGCCATCGGCTTACACCTCGAAATAATTTCATCTAACTACCAAAGGCAAGTAATGTTTGTGAAAAGAAAAATACCTAACTGGTATATACAATTTGTCTCTTGTTCTTGGGAGAAGCCATCTCACTTAAATTTAAAACTCGCACATTGTTATTTTAATTTAATTCTGATTGTATTCATTCGATTTTTATTATTAATTGTTCAGTATTAATATAAAACTTCTTTTGGTTTTGATTTTACATAACAACTGATTTTCATTATTAACTTGTTCTTCAGAGTTTAGCCACTGTTAGCACTCCTGACCCCTCCTTATAATGGAGGATGTTCAAGACAAGTTGCCCTCTGACTCCTCTACAAAAATTGCTGAAGAGACACCACCAGCAGAACATGTTGAAGACATGTTACCCTCTGAATCCTCTCCAAAAGTTACTGAAGAGACACATACGGCCGGACACGTTGAAGACAAGTTACCCTCTGAATCCTCTTCAAAAATTTCTGAAGAGACGCTACTGGCAGAACATGTTGAAGACAGTCTACTCTCTGAGTGCTCTACAAAAGTTACTGAGACACAACTGATGGAACCCTCTGAAGAAAATACCGAAGTCGTAAACCCACCACATAATCAATCTTCCTCAGAACTTCCAATTCCACTTAGTAACGGAAAAGTGGAGTCTGGCTCTCACTTGACAGTAAATGAGCTCCCTGAATTATCAGTGTTGCCAAATGTTTCTGATGGTCAAAGTATAATACAAGATGAGGATGTTTCTGTAGATAATTCAGCTTCAGTTCCAAATGATATGGTGGATGTAACAGAAACAAGCGACCAGCTAAATTTGGTTGAAGATTGTAAACCAGGTGCTGCAGAAGATATCTCTGACAGGCATGAATTGCAGGTTGATGTTACTAATGTCGCTGCAGATAATGAGATTAGACTTTCAGCTTCCTCTTCTGAAACAAAAGATTTGTTGAATGATCTTAATGAAGTAAAGATGTCTTCTGGAGCAGTTGAGTCACCCATCCAAACCAAGCAGGTTGATGTAAAAAGAGGCCTAATTGATACCACACCTCCATTTGAATCTGTCAAGGAAGCTGTTTCCAAGTTTGGAGGAATTGTGGATTGGAAGGCTCATCGAATCCAGACTGTGGAGGTATATATGTCATGCATTTATTTTCATCTTTTATGTGCGACTATTATTTTGAATTTACCTTCTTCACACTTCTTGCATAAAATTTCATATCCCGTTACTCTTATTTCTTTTCAAGGAGAGAATTAGGTTGAATATTGGGGTTGCTTCTTAAAGCTTATACAATATCTATTAAAGGATAGGCAAGAGGCAAATGTTGTTATGGGGTAGAAAAAAGAACAACAGTAGTCTTCAGTATCAGTTTGATTATCAGCGGCAGTTGCAGTCGTGCTTTGGTGGCTGTTTGCATGCTGACGATGATAATAATTATGTGAAATCATGTGCCAACCAAAGTCATATTATAGACCTAATCACACATTACTTGCATGCACATGGCAGAGAAGTAACACTGCATTTGCTGTTCTTCAACGCAATTTATGTAGCATATAATCAAAATTGGCTTTGCTTAAGCTGTACATGTCAAATTATTTATCCTGGCATTTTCTTTTAAATCTTAAGATACAAATTGTCTTTTTCTTTTACTAGTATTTTTCTATCAATTTTCTGGAGAAGCAGCAAATTGTATACTATATTTCAAATCTATGAAATCAGAGTACAATACCTGTAATTTTGTGATATTAGATTAGTGTCAATATGTGTGTTACATCATATTAAGTTGGAATTATTAATGCTATGATCCGTTTTAAGCAAGTTAATGAAAACCAGACTGGCCGGTTGAACCGGGAACTGGACCTATGTCTGGTCTGTTTGGTACTGAAAACCACTCTGTTGTTAAACCGGGCAGTAAACCGCTAAAACCAGGCAAAAGTGGCGGTTGGGCCGGATCCATTGGTTGGACCACTCAAATTTTTCTTTATCTAAAAATGTACTAAAACAGGGCTTTTGAAGCTTCCGGCAACTTGTTCTGCGTTTTCTTCTTAAAGGAAAAGTTCAGTGTTTTCTTTAACAAGAGAAAGAGCGGGGAGGATCAGTGAAAGCATACACTGGAGAAGGGAGAAGAAGAGGAGGGTGTAGACGTGGGTATTAACATAAAGACACTTAATGGAGAATAAGATGTGCACAGGACTACGACTATGCATATGACAGACGTAGAGTTAGAAATTTAAAAGCAAAATTTCTACTGTTATTCATATATCCTAGGAAGTTAATATTATACAGCCATTAAAAAAAAACTTATTATTATACACAGTACTATCCACTATACCCAAAAATAAGTTACTACTAATTACCACTATTATATATCCTGGGAAGTTGGACTATGATTTTGGCTGAGAAACCAATACTTTTTTCATATACGAGTAAGTATTAAAAAAATAATTAGATTATGCCAAAATTTTATAATTATATCAATATATTTGTTAAAATTAAGAAAGAGAAGACATGTGAGAAAACGGTCTGACCCCGGTCAAACCCTGTCCAACCTTTGAACCTTGAACCCGTGCCTACACTGGTTCAATGTCCGGTCCAGTTTTGATTACCTTGGTTTTAAGTGTTAAACATGCTAAAATTATTTTGCTGATACTAATTGTAAAATACAAGGAAACTATGATTGTATGGTTTGTCCCAAGGAAATTATTTACGGTTTTTCCTTGCCTTACAATGCATTTTGGACCGAAACAAATTAGGGAATTGATTACAGATACTTTGCATCTAATATGGATCCTACTGATGTAATAAAACGTTCTTTTTGCTTCCTGCTGTAGTGCGGATCAATTGTTTCTTCTTTTACCTTGCTTGATTTTCTGTTGGAACTGTAGTGAACTTCATATTTTTTTTCTTCTTTTCTTTCTGGATATACAGAGGCGAAATCTAGTAGAACAGGAACTTGATAAAGCAAATGAGGAGATACCAGAATACAGAAAACAAGCAGAGACGGCTGAACAGACGAAAAATCAAGTACTAAAGGAGCTGGACAGCACCAAGAGACTTATAGAAGAGTTAAAGCTTAACCTAGAGAGAGCGCAAACTGAAGAGCAACAGGCAAGACAGGACTCGGAACTTGCAAAGCTCAGAGTGGAAGAGATGGAGCAAGGTATTGCAGACGAATCTAGCGTTGCAGCCAAGGCACAACTGGAAGTTGCTAAAGCTAGGTATACGGCAGCTATTACAGATTTAGCAGCTGTGAAAGAAGAGCTGGATGCATTGCGTAAGGAATATGCTTCCTTAGTGACTGATAGAGATGAAGCTATTAAGAAAGCCGAGGAGGCAGTTACAGCATCCAAGGAAGTAGAGAAGTCAGTGGAAGATTTAACTATTGAACTAATAGCCACAAAAGAGTCATTAGAGACTGCTCATGCTGCACACTTGGAAGCAGAGGAACAAAGAATAGGAACAGTCATGGCAAGAGATCAAGATTCACTCAATTGGGAGAAGGAACTTAAACAGGCAGAAGAAGAGCTCCAGAGAATCAATGAGCAAATGTTGTCTGCAAAGGATCTCAAATCTAAACTGGAAGCAGCCTCTGGTTTGCTGCTTGATTTGAAAGCTAAATTAACTGTTTATATGGAATCAAAGTTAAAGCAAAAAGGTGATGATGAACTCTCACAAGGAGGCCAGGAAGAACCAGAAAAGAAGACACACACAGATATACAAGCAGCCGTGGAATCAGCCAGAAAGGAACTTGAGGAGGTAAAACTTAACATAGAGAAAGCAAATGCTGAGGTTAGTTGCTTGAAGCTAGCTGCTACATCATTAAAATCAGAACTGGAACAAGAAAAATCATCTCTTGCCTCAATTAGGCAAAGAGAGGGAATGGCCTCCATTGCAGTTGCATCTCTAGAAGCTGAATTGGACAAGACTAGATCAGAAATAGCTTTGGTTCAAATGAAGGAGAAAGAAGCCAAAGAACAAATGACCGAACTTCCAAAGAAGCTGCAACTAACAGCTGAAGAGGCTAATCAGGCCAACTTGCTTGCTCAAGCAGCTCGTGAAGAACTGCAGAAAGTAAAGGCAGAAGCAGAACAAGCCAAGGCTGGAGTAAGTACCTTGGAAAGCAGGTTACTTGCAGCTCAAAAGGAGATAGAGGCTGCAAAGGCTTCTGAAAAGTTGGCAATAGCAGCAATTAAAGCATTGCAAGAGAGTGAAGCAAATAGAAGCAAAAATGAAGTGGACCCATCCAGTGGGGTTACACTTTCTTTGGATGAGTACTATGAGCTTAGCAAACGAGCTCACGAGGCAGAAGAGCGAGCCAATACAAGGATTGCAGCTGCTAATTCTGAAGTTGAGGTAGCTAAGGAGTCTGAACTGAAATCCTTCGAGAAGTTGGATGAAGTGAATAGAGAGATAGCTGCTAGAAGGGAATCCTTGAAGATGGCAATGGAAAAAGCTGAGAAGGCAAAGGAAGGTAAATTAGGTGTAGAGCAAGAACTTAGAAGGTGGAGAGCTGAAAATGAGCAACGGAGAAAGGCTGGTGAGTCTGGCCAAGGAGTGGTTAACCAGAATAAAAGCCCTACGGCTAGTTTTGAGGGGAGTAAGGAAGCAAATAATTTTGACCGGTCCCAGTATGCAACTAATCCTGCACAATATTTGTCAAGTCCGAAGACTTATATGCATGCAGAAAAAGATGAAGGTGGATCATCACCGGAATCAAAACATGGAAAAAAGAAGAAGAAATCGTTGTTCCCACGGGTTATGATGTTCTTTGCTAGAAGAAAAACACATTCAAACAAGTCAGGGTAATCCCAAATTGAAATTATGTGCATTGTTATGCTGCAGTTATCTTGCCTCTAATCCTTTTGGAGATCTGAGTGACTCGAAATGTTGGATTACCAAAAGCTGTACTGTGCCAGTACATGGCGATCGATTTGTGTATGGTTTGACTGATTAGATCATACTCACTTGATGGATGGTATACGGTTTCCTGCTCAGTGTTTTGTGAGGACTTAAAAGATAAGTTCGTCTATGTTGGGAAATGAGAAAATAAGATGATTTTATATTGTGTATAGTCTTCAGATATATTGAACCTCGGCTTGTGTAAAGATTTGTTTTGAGACTCGATTGAATGAAAGAAAAAAATTTCCATGTTTGTGATTTGAAGCACTTTGAATGGCATCGTATGTGCTGCAATCTAAAACTCACTATATTGATTGATACTAGGAAGAATTTTCTCAATGGGACCCATTCACAATTCACTAGTTGTGGACCTTCTGATGCATGGAATATACACATAAAGGCTGAAGTCATAGATCTCTTTTGATAATTTTTAAAGCTGTTTTCTCAAAGGTTCCTGTTCTGGATCATTTGATGCTTTGATGAGTTTTCAATGACATATTTATCCATTATTCTGTTTGAATTTCCTTGTCCTTATTTAACAATAACACTAATTTTTGGAAAATCAATAGGCTTAATAGTAGTTTTAGCCCCCTAACTTTCCTAAAGTTGCGATTTTGGCCCCCTAAGAAAAAAACAACAAAACCGCCCCCTAAGTTTTGCATTTGTGACAGTTTTGGCCCCCAATGTCAATTTCGACTCGGTCTACGCTGACGTGGCACCCTAAGTGAGGTGCCAGGTGTTTTTTTTTACCAAAAATTGGCCTTGGGGGCCAAAACTGCTATAGTTGCAAAACTTAGGGGGCAGTTTTGTAGTTTTTATTCTTAGAGGGCCAAAATCGCAACTTCGTGAAAGTTAGGGGGTGAAAACTGCTATTAAGCCAAATCAATATAATAATCGGATCATCTACTTTCATGAACTTAATTAATACACACTTCATTATATGAATGCTTATCCTAGGGATTAAGGATAGATAGTTCAGTAGAAATTGTTGATTTCACATAGGTCTAGATATTCATTCATGTATTCAATAAACAGTAAAGTGGAAAGACCGGTTGAATGGATCTTTAAGGGTATATGAAAATGGCCATTTTGTTGACTCGGATATAAGTATTTCATTTTGATTCTTATATTAATATGGCATCAAACTTATACCATTGATTCATGATTTATCCACTGTGAACAAAGTATCACGATGTAGGAAAATTATTAGTGATACGAGTTTGTCACCTTAGTTAATAATATATGAACTGTAAATGAAAATTTAAAGGGGAAAACATTTTAGGGATCAGAATTTGAGTCACTTCCCAAAGCCTAAAGAAAAAATTTGGTTTTATGGATCAGTCTAAGTTCCATAAAACTAATACATTTACTTGTTTTAGAACTAAGAACTAGAACTTGCAAGGGTCTGAATAATAGTTTTATGCCATGGATTTGAGAGATGCTCCACAAGGTTATCAATTGGTCCAACATGAGTCACTGAAGCTTGTACAAAGATACCAAGTATTGCTACCATTGCAAGTCGCCCTGTAACAAGAATATTTGCAACTATGGAAACAAGCTTTGGAGTATTATGAATTAACAGACAAAGAATGAAAAACTGAGAAAAAATATACCATTCTTGATCTCTTTAAGCTTCCATTCACGAGCACTTTTAATGTCTTTAGCTAGACCAAGAGGATTTAGCAGAGGACCCCCAGGGTACCTATTTGTTGAAACAAGATTATATACCTCAACTAGCTTACAATTGTGAACAACGAAGAAAAAAGAAAAACACGGCTCAAAAGTGCGAACAAGTGTGTGTTTGTACGGTTATTGGAAATGGAAATACCCTGGCTCTAAGCCTCCAAGTGAAGCTTCCAATCCAAAGAAGGAACCCTCTTTAGCTTGAGATCCAGGACTAACAAAATCCATGTACCTTCTTGTTTCAGCATACCTGTGCTAGTGAAAGTTAATAAATCACGTGTCCTGTAAGGATAACGAAAATATAGAAATGGAAACCTGTGATTAAAATCCTACCCCATCAAAAGTAGTTGAACAACTACGAGCGTCCCTGTGTTTGCAATCTCGTATTTTACTGCACCGGCTTCAAACCAAACTGGTATGCTATTAACTCCTGCGACACGAAGTAGCTGCACAGATTGGTAACAAGTTTAGGATGAAATATCCATCGTATACATGACTTTAAATAGCGGTTGTGATACAGTTACAGCTGTCTCGCTATCCTTGATAGAGAATCGCGGCCAAACATGGCCGATCCAACCTCAATCACAGTCACATTGCGGTTTCGACAGCATCAAAAACCATTATGTTGCCGTTTAGATCATAGTAGCTTTTCAGGCCTTTATTCAAAACTTTGATTATATATATGCAGCAAGTGTGTTTTAATAGTAAAGCTTCTCTCTATAAAAATCGTTACTGGAATCATGAAATGTGAAAAATTATGTTAAGAGTTGTGACTCACATCTGTGACTAAAATTCCCAAGACCCCAAGCATTGCAAAGCGAGAATGAACCAACTCTGCTTGAACATACCACTTTAAGCTTTCAGGATCCTCTCCAAGTCCAAGTGGGTCGAATCCGAAATCTCCAGGCAGACTGAAAAGGTTACCCTTAACGTTACTATAACTTGAAAAGAGAAACTAGCACTGGCATTTTAAGATGAATTTAGGAGTCAAAATGCAGAGAGGCGTAAGGGCTTACGTTCCGTCAAGATAAGTTGGGGGATCAAGTCCTGGGAGCCATGTAGGTCGATGTTGTGCCGCTGCACAAATTTGCCTAGCACGTGGTGTGACTCCTGTTCCTGCAGCAGCAGGCCTGAGCCAGTGGTGTCCTGCTGTTGAAGGTTTACCAATGACATTGCTGTTGATTAAAGAATGTTGCTGGAAATGGAAACTTCTTGATATTGCTGCAAGTGCAACCATTGTTCTCTAATTATCCGCTCCTCTCCCAGGACAACAAATCAATTGTTTAAAATTGCTACTCTTTCACAACCACATACGTATTATTATGTTGTTTTAGTTCAAGTAAAAAAAAGAACATGAGAAATCATGGGCCCACTTATCCAATGAGATCAGATGGTTGGATAATAAACGTCCGCTTCTAAAGCCTCCACATCCCTTAGTTTTGCAGACCTTTTAAAATTCATATTCATATAGTAACTTGAAGCAAGCACATAGAAGGCAAGGCAGTACCAACCATCATAGCGTTAATCAAGGGAATAGTAATTCAGAAAAGTAAAACGTAATTTTTATAAAAGGTAGAATTCTGGGACCAACAAGCGTTAGCTTACAACACAACCGAATATACTAGGACAATTTGACAACCGTAGGTAGCTGATTTGAGTTCCCCATCAACTACACCTTAAACATCCTACATAGTACATACAATGAAAAGTTTTAAAATGGAACATCTGAAAATGTCACTAATTAAGCTACAATGGCTAACAATTAATTGATAGTGCCACGAATTATCATCGCCTGTTGGACATGCTGAATGAGCTAACTTTCATTGGGGTAGCTATAACCAATGGAGCCTCAGGAGAATCAGTGACTGCAAACTTGTCGTGCATAAACCGGCTTTCAACGATGGAGTCATCCCTGAGAACTATCTTGTAGCAGTAGCAGCTCTTTAGACCCTGTTGGCTGCGGTAACAATCATGAGATCCATCTTTGACCTGTTGAAAGTTCCATATCACGCTGAACTTTCCCACAGTAGCCACTATATGTCGCTCCTGTTTCCCGTTCTCTGTCACCTAAGTTACCAAGAAGTTGAAATCATTATAAAATGTATTTCCACAAGAATACAGAAGATGCAAACAAAATACACATTTTTCAGCAGATGTGGAAACAGAACAGACACAATCAAATTGCAGGAAAAAAACACCATGCCAAACTATAACATCTCTGTTTTCAGCAACAGCGAACACGACATCCACTATAAAACCAATAAGATTACGGATTGGACTCTTAGTAAGGAATATATTTAAACAGAAGTGAAGAGCTTGTATAAGTATAATTTTTCAAGAAAAAAAGCATATAGAAGAGAGTCAAAAGACCATTCAAATAAGATGTCAATAGAGAAAGTTCAATGCATGTGTTAGGTTTAGGGTGCACCTTAAGATGACTAAACTATATTTTAGGAAAAGAAGGGGGTTTAGTAGGGCAGGGGTGTAAAATAAGGTTGGAAGGGCAACTTCGAGTAACAGCCTAAAGGTGGTAGATAGGGGGTGTGGGAAGGAAGCGAAGGAGGAAAAACAAAAGAGAAGCAGGAAATTAGTGAGTGGAGGAATTGATGGGGGAGTCCATGCCTCTCCAAGACTCTAGGATATCTCTAATTTCTTTCTATTAAGTTGCCAAGAAGACAGCTTCTACTATTTTCTGCACAAACTTAATACTGTTACCAATACAGAGTATAATTTCAAAGATCATGCAATACTATTCAGCAATTTCTGGTCCAGTTCTATCAATGCATGATAGCCTTTTTTTCTAACAGATTCAAGAGCAATGCCTTAATTTGTGAAATGATATTAAGAACAATACAGCAAGTTATGGAAAATAAGAGGTAAAATTATTAGGTGAAAACATAGGCTTGAATCCCCATCTACTGAATCAATACAAGGAAACATTGCCCAATGTTATCAATGGTAAATGTATTCATATGCAATGCTATTGATGTGGTAACATCTCATATAGCAATTTGCAAATAACAACATATTACAACTAATCGTTTTGACAACTGTGAAATATTACGGTAATTTGTCCTTGTATTATGCATCACAACACAGTTAACGAAGCACATAAAGTCAGTGGCCAGAAAACACGTGTTACAGCATAAGATACTTTCTTTAGATAACGGGCAAGCAATTAACACACACACACACACACAAAAAGAAGATAACAGTTGATAATTCACAGCAATAGATGAGACCATCACTCTTAATTTACAAGGCAACAATGGAAACAATAGTAAACAAGCATGCAGAAATGATATACTCACCCACGAAAACTGAGCTTTTTGGAATTTGTTATTGACTCCAGCAAGATGTGAATCAAGAGGGTTGAGCTTGAGCAACCTTGGAGCAGCAATATTGTTTCCCATTCTTCCAGCAAAACCATTTTTAGTTTTCCCATCTTTATCAGTAAACACGGTACAGATAACAACCAAGTAAGTATCCGTGGTTCCCACAATCCACTTTCCATCAAAAGTTACATCCACATTAGTAACAGGTGAACCAAGTCCAGGAAAAGCGGTTTTCGCCTGCCTCATAGAGTTGATAGAATACAGCCGAATCTTTCCATCCAAAGAACCAACAACAACAGAACCATCACCAGTTGTAGCAAAGCACTGAAAGTTTGTCCCCCTAGAGAACTGATGACCCTGTGCCCAATTCAACACAGGTGTACTCATATTGGAGTTAGAGTCAGCAAGATCCTGAACTATTCCATGACGGTCACGCATATCCCACCTACAAAGCCTATTATCATCCAAACCAAGAAAAGTTGAACCCGATGGATCCAATTGAGCACCTTTACTATCATTGGTGATATCTTTCATTGTAATCTCAGTACCATCCTTACCAAATCTCCATTCAGTCACAACCTTACCAGTCTCAATATCAAACTGGTGAAGCCCTGTTGAATGAAGTTTATTTTCACCCAATGGACTCATCAGAAGCATGCTGGTCTCAGCTTTCATGAGAAGTGTTTTCTTGGGAGTGCAATCCACCAACTTCGACGTTGACGACGAACCACCACCAAAGTTAACAAAAGCCCCTTTTCCATGAATCCCAGTTGCAAAATTCTTTACAACCTGAATACCATTTTCACCAACCAAGAAACTGTTATCCAGAGCACCAAGCGCCAAGCTCTGAATTCCACCATTTGCAGCTTCCTCAAACTCTTCCCTCAAATCCTGACTCGCTCTCACCGGTGTCACCGAACCAGGACTCTTGGAGAAGCTATCATCAGCATCTTCCCACATCGACTCATCAGCAACTTCGGGTTTCGCCCACCCAAGAAAATCCTTACCATAAACCTTAAGCTTGTTCTCATCAGTAGCTTCATACCCATGCGTATTCTCAAAAGTACAATTCTGAAACTTCACCAAAAACGCGTTAAAATCCTGTTCAGTAAAGAATTTCATCGCCCAAACACCATTTGCGATAAAATCCACACGACGCTGATCCGCTAGGGTTTTCAATTGCATTTCACCACCAACTTTTGACCTAATTTTTGAACCAATTTTCAAAACCCAAAAACCCTCATCAGCGTCATCGTCACCATCTTCTTCTTCTTCATCTTCGTCATCATCGCTGTTTCCACCAACACAACGAGATTTAACAAAAGAGTAAGTAGTAAATTTCTCCGAAATTACCCATTTTGCGTTGGGGGAATTACCACCGATGTGAAGATAAAGCTTAACAGCGTTAGGGTTTTGATTTTTAACAGCGTATTTAAGCTTAAGAGCTTTGAGTTTGGCTTCAACTTCATCTACAGACGACGGAGTTTTCACTCGTTTCTCTGAATCTTCTCCTTCGTTTGCATCTTCGTAGTTCGCTTCTTCGTTTTCATTTTCTTCGTATTCTTCATCGGAACTTTCGAGTAACCCGTCGCGACTATGAGCGCCACCCATTTTTGGTTTTCCGGTGAGGATTTGATCGGAGGTTGAAGAAGAGGAAGAAAACGAGAGCGCCAAGTTCGAAATTTGAAATTGGAGTGTTTTTCGATTTGGATTTGATTAGGGTTTATGAATAGGATTGAGATGTAGCCGTTTGTGATGTGGACCCCATTGTCGGCGTAGAGGCACGTGGATGATGTTGGTTTATTGGAATTTTATTGGACGGTGAACTTAGTTAAATGCCACATGGATTATACAACCCGTGCGTTGCTCGGGTTTGATTAAAATAGTGCTTGCATTTTTTCTTACAAATGAGAAAATAAATTGCGATAAGCATACTCAAATATAATTTAATGATTTGTAATTTTTTTTGATCAAATGGTTTATATTTTTTTTTTGAAATATAGTGATACGATTATGTTTAATATTGATTTATATTAATAGTAAGTGTATTGTTTAAAAATATCATAAGTTGTCTTGAATTAGATCGTAGGTTTACGTAAATAGTTTATGGACAATGAATATGATTTTTGATCGATCTTATAATATTCTATAAGTTTAAACACATATCATAGTTTATCCTAATAGTGTAATTATATAAGAATACTTTTTTTTTATCATGTTCTTCAAAATTACGCAATGTGACGTAAGTGCTTACTTCTGTTTTCCTATCTTATTTAAGGTCTCTCATATTAATTAAAAAGATTTATTCTTGTGTAGTTATGTTGAAAAATTAGCTTCTTTTAAAGTTTCCTATGTAACCTCCACCTTTGGGATTCTAGTCTAACTTTAATAATTGGTTCGGAGATTTTTAGTCAACAACTTGGTTTACCTCCATGTCAGTCTGCGTAATCTTTTTTTTTTCTTTTATTTTGGATCACGTTTATGTTCTCCAATATTTTTGTTTGACTTTTTACTTTTATTATTATGTTTTGCTATATAGCACTATTATAGTGAGAATACATCACTATTATTTTAAGATGAGATTTCTTTTAGTACTACACACACACACACACACACACATATATATATATATATATATATATATATATATATATATATATATATATATTAATAAAAAAATGG
>Ga0315914_1007394_pt1 | contig 15216 bp, 9 predicted proteins | sample MpolenodulesMG_FD_203920 | JGI IMG/M metagenome (GOLD analysis project Ga0315914, IMG submission 203920) | Medicago polymorpha root nodule microbial communities from Los Angeles, California, United States - elongated nodules | ecosystem: Host-associated > Plants > Roots > Nodule | place: USA... | reverse complement strand
GAAAACAAATGTCATTTCAACATGATTCACCAAATCAACCCATTTTCACAAAAACCATCAACCACAACTTAATTCACATCACAAACCCATGATTATGAACACCCAAGTTATGAATCATCAACAACAATATCTCATAACAACAACATTAATTAAACATGAATTCCACTACAAATCAATAACAACATAGCACAATTCAACAATTATAGCACAATTCACAACATACCCATTTTCACATATTATGAACATGCAATTTCATCATTAACAATTCAATTATGAACAATTTCATATCCTCAAACATATCACTAAAACTAGAGCACAAATTTCTACAAATAAGCTCAGAATAATCACTTATCCAAAATAAGCACTTATGCAAAGAATTAGAGAAAAGATTACAACTAAGAGATTATGAATGAAATCTAACCCCCTTACCTCAATAAGCAATAATCCTAGCAAAAGCTTCAATTTAACTCCTAGAATCTCTATCACCTCTTGGTTCTTCAAGCTTTCTCCCTTCTAACCCTTTTGCTCCTTCTCTTGAACTTTCTCTCTCTACCTCTCTCAAAGATCTTATGAAATGAATAAATGATACTAGGTGACCTAATTTCCTCAAAGAATAAGGTTTAAATAGGCTCATCACTATTGGGCTTAACCCTTAATGTCTTAATGGGCTCAACACACTCATTAACTAATTCAAAAATGTTTCTACTCACTTAACGGTAAAATAATAATAACGATCACTTACCGGTTATAAGGTAAATTACTACAACCCACAAGTAACTTAGTAAAATAATAATGGTTCTCACTTAAGCACTAAAAATAACCATCACCATGAAATTACTAAATTACCCTTACTCACAAAATGACCAATTTACCCCTGAGTCCAAAATGACTAAAATACCCTTCTACCTCCGAATTCTAATAATGCCAACCAAAATACACACAGAGGCAATTAATCACATATAAGCAAATATCAACGTGTATTAAAACAATTAAAAAGATAAATCTAGCGAAAATCGGGATGTTACACATACTAGCAACCACCTGGTTTCACCTCATAGATCAACGTAGAGTCTACGCGCTCTACCGTCTCAAAGCATTACCAACGTCTGGATATCTATCAAGCCATTTCTATTTACAAACCGATAGGGTGCTCTCATCTACCTCTGATTTCGTTACATTGAGAAATTTCTTAGTATGCATGAGTTGTTCCTATCTACAAGTAACTCACTTAAACAAGATATGTGTTCCCACCCACCTTGGAGACCAATTACTTTGATATCTGGATTAACCTCATAACAAATTAAACCAAGCTAAAACTAAGGAGAGAAGATTGCAACAAACAAGGAGCATATCATTAGATCCACAACCCCATGTACAATCACTTCACTTATTTCACATATTCTCACTAATCAACCTAGTTGTTACACCCAATCTAACTTTGAGTGTTAGAGTGTCTTTTGAAGGCACATCCATTCTTTGGAGAAGGAGACTAGTCGCGAAAGATCCAATCACTGAAGAAGGAATCACAAGAGGTACACCCCACTTGTTCATTCATGAACATTGGTGGTCACTATGGGGCCCCGATAAAACTACTTACCTAGGCCTCAAAAACCATAATATGACTCGGACCAGGAGCCAAATTCTCATAATGGCGGACATCAGCAAAATCCTCCTAACAACAACATGGTTAACAATGAAACTACTAGAAGAAACGGAAATCCTCGGGATTCCCCATTTAGAGAACAATCGCAATCACGTCAATGTGATGTCTCACAACATATGCGTGCTCACAGCCACAACGTCACACCTATGCGGTGATAAAGATTTTACAAGAGTCATTCTCCCTTTCGAAACGTCGTGAATCCCACAATCAATCTCCTCCACAAAGGCGAACGACTCTGAATCCTACAAATTCTTACGTAAATAAGACGCACAAACATATGGGAAGGATAAAGGTCATGCTAGCCAAACATAACATGAGGAAACAATCTATATCACTAATTAAAGACAAAAACTATCATGATTACGAGAGCTCCTCAAGTTCAGGAGTGGAGATCAGGTCCTCAAACAATGGGTGCAGATCCCCTACAGTGAAATTTTCAATGGAGAGAGTGCAGTGGACATCAATACCATTCAATTACTTTAATGTTGAGGCCCCGCACCAAGTAGTGGAAAATGAATGACTTAGATTTCATTGGAATCTCCAGTCACATGAGAGAATCTGCTCCCCTCAAACAACTATCATGTTTTGTTTAAAACAAGAAAGAAAGACAAAGGATAAGTGCATAAGATTAATGTTCCTCCTACATAAGTTTGTCTTTACAAAGAAAGATTTCATGTTCCGAGGTAACATTTTTGTTTCGCACGTCAACTTTTTGCAACTTGCTATATGCAATGCCATCCTCTTGTCCTCCTTTGCATTTCTCATTTCAATCTCATCCTTTTCCTATACTCTTATCATCCATTTTCACATATATGAATTTTAGAAACTGAATCAATAGAGTTAAAAGAGCACAGTATAAGGGTTTGGGTTGTAATTACACAAAATAAACTATTTTTTTTCTTTCTGAAAATAGTAGGCATAGCCTTGCATAATAATTTTTTTCAATGACAAATATTGATAGATTTTTTGAAGGGGACAAATGTTAGTAGTTAATTGTTAGATTAATATTTATTCATGAGTCTCTATTATAAAAAAAAGTTCATCTATTAGATTTGTTCAACAAATGATGTATCTAATCTCTATTATAGACTTTCTTTTGTAACAAAATGGGAAAAAAGGAAGAAGAAAAAAAACATGAAAAAGACAAGGAAAAGACCCAAACTAGGGTCAAACAAACTCAATGCGGGCCCATGTCATCTGCTAAAAGGACATAGACCATATCAGGAGAGGCTTCATACAAAATAACAAGACTACTATTACTTAAAGAACCTTTTTTAGCTAGGAAATAAGTTGCACCGCTACCCTCATGCAAAGTATGTCGTAAACTAACCACTCAATTTCTATAAAGAAGGTGTTTAATAACCATGATCAAATTTATATACTTGTTATGTACATTCAAATCTTTTTGGATAGGGTCAACAACAATAGTTGTATTAGAGATACACAACACCTGCTTAAATCAAATATCCCAACACAACTTCAAACCATGGTATAAACCCGAAATCTCAACATGGAGAATGCAAGGTCTATAAATTTTCTCAAAGAAACCATGCACAAAAGAACCAGTATGCTCACGAATAAGACCACCAAAACCTCTCAAGATGGAATCGATGAACACACTACCATCAACATTAAGAGCTATTAAATCCATACTAACTTGTTGCCAACTGACAATACATGCAGGGTGCTGAACAAAGTGAGGGGTAGCATATGCAAAAGCTTTTAAGACATGCATAAATGATGACACTTGAGTGCCAATTTCATGAGCAGAAGGCTTGATATCCTCAAAGATACATTTGTTGTGAGAATACCAAATCTTTCACATGATAATGGGTCCAATGGGGCCAATATTTGAAATAAATTCTTTCATCTGAAGGAGTGACTGACTGATGGAGACAAAATGACTACACGTCCTTGGTACGTGGGCAGGAAAACAAAGCATGTAACATATTTTCAATACCTTGATTACAAATAGGACATAATTAAGTTAGAAGAGATATGATTACCAGGCAATAAAATGGATATGAAGAGAACAGAGTCGTGGCACTAAGATGCTAAATCCAATTCAAACTTTCTTCAACGAGCAACGAGTATGGGCTCCCATTAACTATCAGTAACCTTCTGGAACATGGTATATGTCAGTTGTGCAATTGGTCCACATCCACACATAAGGAATTTCATGCACAGAGGAGCCAAATTTATCTTATTAATAATTATGGTGGGAAGTATGGAATATAGGCAAGGAAGTTTTCAATCATTCCCATCAACAAGATCCTTGATATAGTTCATATCATGGTAGTGAACGTATGGCACATGAGTACATAGTGGTTCCTTATCTAGCCAAGGGCTATACCAAAAATTGGAGTTACCTTCCCCCGATTTGAATTAAAACCCATCTTTAAGAAGCACAATAGTTTTGAAAATAGAGTTCCAGATGGGAGATCCCTTCCGAGTAGTAGCATTTGTGACCAAATTTTCACCCAAGTAAATATCTTTAAACATCTTAACCTATAATTTATCTTCAGAGTTAAGAACATCCCACACCAACTTGTCAATGATAGTCACATTCTGGAATCTAGCAATACGAATACCAAAGTCATCCAATTTCTTATGACGAGTCATTTTATCCCAACTGACCAAATTAATCCCTTTATCCCCTAATCCCTTCAACACAAATCTACATGCAACTTTGTCAAGATAATCACAAATAGGTTAAGGATACCACTAGATTTGCATCCCATAAAAATAGAGTTAGTAACAGCAGTACCAAGTATAAATTATACTCAGGTGATCAATACACCATTTATTGAATGAAGTTAGAAATAAATTTTTGAAAGAGGAAGTATACTATTTGTTTTTCTTTTAGGGAGGAAGTATACTATTTGTTTTTCTTTTAGGGAGGAAGTAGTAGTAATATTGAAAACTATGAACATTTTAATGACATGACAGGTGTAATACACACATAGACGGTCCTATATGCGACAACTTGGTTGGATATTCTTTCCCAATTTATTTTCGACAACTCATTTCTAGTTACCTAAAAAAGAAAAAAACACACAAAACACTCTTCGATAGAAATTTGACACGTAATTTTGCACGTTTGTTTTTGGTTGGACGTCCTTTTGCACATTAAATCCAAGTTTATCCAAAATCAGTTTTCATACATAAATGATTCAACAAACAATAATAAATTATTTGATTTTTTTTTATAAAATTTACTAATAACTTTTTCCTAAGAAAGTTTTTTTTTTTTTTTGTGTGTGTACACATACGGAGTACATTTTATTTTTGTTTACAAGTATGTACCTACTACATTTAAATCATATATTGCGATTATGATTTTTGTTTCAATCAAAAATAAGATTTATTTATTTTTTGACAAACCAAAAATAAGATTAATAATAATTTGAACATGTGATTCTTTGATTACACTTCCGTGATCAAACGGAAGTTTTGATTGATGAACCGCCCTATCTACAATGATCAAGGAGTCTTATTCTAGACCACACGTCACCTATTGAATCTAGTGCACCCCATTCATATAAAAGGTCAGCATGGTTCCACTTTTTATACATAACAAAAATGGCAGAATCTTCACTAACTAACAGCAGTCTTAGGTTAGCAGGCAAAATAGCCATTGTCACCGGAGGTGCCAGCGGCATCGGCAAAGAGACGGCGCATGTCTTTGCCGAACAAGGTGCACGTATGGTGGTAATCGCCGACATCCAAGATGAGTTGGGCAATGAAGTAGCTGCATCTATTGGAAGCCATAGATGCACCTATGTCCACTGTGACGTAGCGAATGAAGATCAAGTCAAAAATCTCGTTCAATCAACTGTCAATACATATGGACAAGTAAATATTGGCTAAATATGTTTTTTTTTTTTCAAAACATGTATTTTGAAATCTTTATAAAAAAATATTATTGTTTAATTCTTTGAAATATCTTTGTTTAAACAACTGATTCATGATATTTGTTTATAAAATTTTCAATAATTTTGTTATAGTTAATCTATAGGTATATAATATATTATTTGATTTTTTATTTAAAAGCAATTACTTTTTTTTTCCACAACAGGTAGATATCATGTTTAGCAATGCTGGGATTTGCAGTCCATCTGATCAGACTGTGTTGGAACTCGACATTTCTCAAGCTGACCATTTGTTCTCAGTTAACGTTCGAGGAATGGCATTGTGCGTGAAACATGCGGCACGTGCGATGGTGGACGGGTGCGTGAGGGGTAGCATTGTGTGCACTGCTAGCGTCGCCGGTAGCAACGGTAGCATGAAGTTAACAGATTACGTTATGTCGAAGCATGCAATAATAGGGTTGATGCGTTCAGCTAGTAAGCAACTTGCGAAGCATGGAATAAGGGTGAATTGTGTCTCACCAAATGGATTAGCAACACCATTGACTATGAAATTGCTAGATGCGGGTGCAGAGACGGTTGATTTGATTTTTGGAGAATACAAGAGGTTGGAAGGAGTGGTTCTCAACACTAAACATGTGGCAGATGCTGTGTTGTTCTTGGTATCTAATGAATCTGACTTCGTCACTGGCCTTGATCTTCGTGTGGATGGTAGCTATCTTGATGGCAAATCTGAACTAGTATTTTAATTAAGAGTATTGAAAAGAGAGTGTCCCTGCATTACTCTTTGATTAAAATTTATATTGCTTTAATAAATAATGTATTGCTATTGAATTTATTTGATGGTTGAAAAATTCCTAACACTTCTTAGAGGTGTAAGTAGTGAGGTACATGAAATAAATGTAATAAATAAATCTAATAAATGCAATATGTGCTTTCTATGGAGAGTTATCCATGTTTGATTATTTTAAATATAAAAGTTCAGATTTGAGTTCATTATGAATATTAGATGTAATTTTTTATATGTTAGGTTTCAATAACTGATAGTAAATTGAAATAAAAGTAAATTGTTTTTTCCGGTGCAGGTCAATTAAAATTTAAAACAACCCAACTGACCTCTTTATAATCTCCTAATTATTCTCTCATATTTTCATTTTTATTTCTTTAGTACATATTTTCTTTAGAGCTTCCAAAATTAGAGGCTCTAAATCTGGAACTCTAATTTCAAGGCTCTACATTAATGGTCAGTATCATACATATTTGGAACATAACGTTCGCGGAACTGTTGGATAGACTTTGATTTCATGGTAGAATTGTAAGTAACTAGTTCCTGGTTTATTATACTACATAGATGTTTTAAAAAAAAAACTATGTTAAAGAAATTGGTTTTTGGATTTTAGATTTTTAAAACCGTTGTATTTGGATTTCTAAAGTCTAATTTGAAAAAAGAATTTTTATCCGTTGAAGTTATTACTTGGTTGAAACACGATTAGGTCGCTCTCCGTTTCATGGCACTGTCCAAAACAGTGCAAAGTAGACTACAAGTCACGCTGATTATAGGATAAAACAAGTCTAACTACAACTGTGTGATTAACGACTGGCTGTATTGTAGCTAATCATTTGAGAATTACACCTCCAATATGGTACTAAGATCACTCTTAATTTAATATTAAAACCAATCAGTTATGGTACTATGACCTGAATATTATGATATTGTAACCTCTCAAATATAGTATTACCATCATTCTAGCATTTAACCGCTCAAACTATGGTATAATGATCAATCAAATATGTTGTTACCATCATTCTAACTTCTTCAAGAGCAGAAAATATCAAAAAGGGACAAACCTCTTAATATCAATCTGAATTTCAAACGAACATTATTCATCATAAGGGATTTTGATCTTAAAATACTCTTTATTCCGAAGGAACATATATTGACGAAGAAATTCTGCTCTTAAGACCATTTTGATTAATTATGAAGGGACATTATATATTATAAGGGATTGTGGTCTTTAGAACAATTTTAATTTCGAAGGGACACAGAAGTAAGGGGAGAAGTGGCTCGGAAGTGCATCAAGAAGAAAGAAGGAGAAGAGAGAAAGAGTTACTGACAATTCAATAAAACTCCTTGGTGTATTTTTGAAAGGAGTAGAGTCCTTTATTTATATAGAGATTTTGTAACAAAATTTAGCTAAAATTGCAGGAGCAATTTGATCAATTCAACAACTCTTGTGGATAAGATCAAAATAAAAGTAACCTACAAAATTGGAGGAAACAAATTAATTGGATAGGAATGAAGAAAAGATAGGAAGCTCAATTGAATTTTCAATCTTATCACAACCAACATAAGTTAAAATTATGAGAAGTGATAACACGGATAAAACATAATGATTACTATTATTTTTATCATTATCAAGTATTTAAAAGTTAAATACCATGATATAAACAATATTAATATATGTGTTCTATTTTATGTGATACATCCACACTATATTTTGCAATTCACACAACTAATGACTAAATTTAGCAAGTGAACCAAACCGTTCTCAAGCAATAAAGTAGTAAATAAGATCGTATCCACATGGAATATCGTTTCAACTTGGAAACTAGCGTTACTTATTAGAACAGAAAATAAAATGCAGAATAAATAAATAAAAACAATAAATTGGGGGGGAATTTGCAGGTTTGATTTGATTGTGCTAAGCAGTGACAATTTAGTAACCTAGTTTGATTGCAGAATTTTAGCGGTGGTTAGGATTCTTCGAATCCCCTCTATTTCCTTGTTGGATTAAAAGACAAGTAAACATTTAGTTATGATATAAGGATTATATTTAAGTGATGAGTTTGTGGGATTGTTACGTCCCTCTAACTGTTGAGTTTCACATGTTGATCACAATAAGGTTATACATGCTATATGAGTGCAGTGTCGTAAATCCTATAGGGTCTGATAAGCCTACATAAGTTCATTAAAGTGGGGGCCTTACTCTCTTAGAGGTAATTGAAACATTAAATAATTGGTATTCTTAAATTGTCATCTAAAGGCTCCAACTTCGTCTATGAATCTTAGAAGTTTTTTAATTTGCGTTGAAACATTTGTTCTTCTTTTATTCACAAAAGATAAGTAGAAAATTAAGTGTTGACTCAATATATTGAGTAAAAAAGGTCGAGCACACAATGTATTCTTTTTGATAAAAAAAAAAAAAAAGAGGCTTAGTTCGAACCTAAAATACTACTGCTGTATGTATAAATTTCATGGACTGATATCCCCGTAAGTTTTTTTTTTATTTTGAAAACTCGCTATCCGATCCAAAGACCGACTAATCCAAATTTCCGTAAACTTAATTCAGTTGGTAGAAATAATGTATAATGTATATAGAGACGGAGGCTCGAAACATCCCACTTCTTCAAATTTAAAAATGTGTGAACTGCTGCAACCAGTAATATGTGTGGCATATCTTAGCCACATAAATTTCTTGAAGTGATTATCACTGAATATTTACACCATTAACAAACAACGTCGAATACATGAAATTTACTACAAAGATAAGAAGAAAAGCAATGATACGTGATTAGCCATTTCTAGTAATAATACCAAAACAGGAAAAAAAAATATCTGTCATATCTTTGCCACGTAATTTTGCACGTTTGTTTTTTACTTTTGAATATGAAATCCGTGCACGTAATGATTCAACCGACAATGATTAACGGTCTCTTTTGGTTTGGCTGTGGATGTGCCAAGCCCACATCTCAATGACTAATAGCCGTGAAAAAAGAAGAAGCTGGAAAGATAGCTTTGACCTCGATCTTATTTATAAAAAATATTTAATTTTTTTGATTCATTTCATAAATGATGTATCTTGTTTTGTTAAATACAATGTATATTAAAAGTATATTAAGTGTATATTTGGTTTTATTTTTGAAGAAGTGAAAATAAGTTTTTAAATTGAGATTCTCATATCTCTAAAGCAGAAATGATTTTTCTTTCTAATTAATTCTATTTAAAGTTAGAAATGTTGAATTAATACTTTCTCTAAACTAGCTTTTAATTTTAGATTTGATTTTTCACATTTAAAATTATTTTTCAATTCACGCTTACATAAATAATTTTACCTTCAACTCAATATTTATTATAATAAAATTTTGAGTAATTTACACTCCCTTCTTTTGAAAGATGTTTGAATTACACTCTTCTCTCCACTTATGTTAAAGTATACACTCTCCTCATTTGAAAAATAAAATTTATACTCTTCTTCTCTATAAGCTGCTTGAATTACAACTCTCTCTCTTAATAATTAAATATGCACTACACTTTAATCTATTTTAACATAAATAAATATTTTTATGATATATACTAATTTTGAACCACCTTTTAAGAAAAATAAATTCATTTCTTTATAATTTAAATATCAATATAATTAAATTTAAATATTTTTCTATTAATTTTATATTTTAGAGTATAAAATTAACTTCTAAATAACCATTCTTTATTGTTTTGGTAATTTTTCGCATATTTTAATTTTATTTTGGGTTGTTTTCTATTTTATAATAGGGTTTAAAACATATGTTAATGAAATTGTGAATAAAAAATAGCGAAAAATATGTATTCAAATTTTGATTATATTAAAATAGATCGGCAATACTATTTTTTTCAAAGTGTATTAGATTATTATTTTTTTACTAGACTATTAGAAATAAAAACAAATTATTGAGGGAGTAAAGTGTAGATTTTAACATAAGAGGGGAGAGTAATGTAATTCAAGCTTCTCTAAAGGGAGGAGAGTGAAATATTTTCTAATGTGTTTTGAATAAGAGGGAAGGGGAGTGTATATTTTAACATGAGAGGGGAGGGGAGTTTAATTCAAGCATCTTTGATGGGAGTGAAGTGTAATTTACTCTAAAAAATTTCGCTTAGATAGACACGGGTCAGGTCCCTTCTAGCATAACATGTGTTTTGGGTTTGAATTCAGCGTTGGACATGCAGTAACATTAAAACTCTTAGGGAGAGTTTGTCACCTATTTAGGTCCTATAATCGTCGAGGGATTAGTCTGCAGTATTAAACATACTTAATATTTGATAATTTTGTCTAAAAAAATATATTTTATAACTTTTTTGAGAAGTTTATGATAATAAAATTTCTTATTTTCTAGCTGTGTACATACATTATATTTTTGTTTACAAGTGTGAAACATTGACCCGATAAACGACTAAATTGATTGTTCAATCCTAATATCTACTTGTGAACCTCATTAATAAAATTTATAACATAAACATGTATCCCTCCATTTCACATTACTTGTCGCTTTTAGAGAAAAATTTGTTTCACATTACTTACCACTTTCAAGTTTCAATGCAATATTAATTATTGGTTTGTCAATAATACCTATTTATTGTAGAGAGAAATAATATAATGAAATAATAAATAGTTAAGGTTATTTTCTTCAAAAAGAAAAATAGTTAAGGTTATTATAGTTAAACCATACAAAATTTATAAAAAACAACAAAAATTATTTGATTTTTTAGTATGTATAAATTTCTTAAAAACGATAGAATTGTGAAACGAAAGAAGTGTTTTTTTTTTTGAAGTGTTATTTACTTGCACTTACGTATTCAAACGGAAGTTTTTTGATGAACCTGCACCTTATCTAAAATGATAACGAAGCTTTTATTCTAGACCGTACGTCACCTATTAAATCTAGTACACCCAATGAATATAAAAGGCTAGCATAGTTCCACTTTTTATACATGAATTAAAATGGCAGAAGCTTCATTAACTAACAGCAATCTTAGGTTAGCAGGCAAAATAGCCATCGTCACTGGAGGTGCCCGTGGGATCGGCAAAGAGACGGCACATGTCTTTGCCGAACAAGGTGCACGCATGGTGGTGATCGCCGACACCCAAGACGAGTTGGGGAATCAAGTGGCTGCATTCATTGGCGGCCATAGGTGCACCTACATTCACTGTGACGTAGTAAACGAAGATCAAGTCAAAAATCTCGTTCAATCGACGGTCAATACTTATGGACAGGTAAATATAAACTAATGTTAAATATTAGGTTAACAATGTTTCAAGATTAAATTTTTACTTTTCATCTCTATACAAAAATAGAACTTTTTAATTATTCGAAATATCTTTGTTTAAACAAATGATTCATGATATTAGGTTAACTATGTTTCAAGATTTAAATTTTTCAATGATTTTTTAATAGTTATATATATTTAAAACATTACAAAAAATAACTTCTTCTTTCTTTTCCGCAACAGGTAGATATTATGTTTAGCAATGCTGGGATTGCAAGTCCATCAGACCAGACTATTTTGGAACTCGACATTTCTCATGCTGACCATTTGTTCTCAATTAACGTTCGAGGAATGGCATTGTGCGTGAAACATGCGGCGCGTGCGATGGTGGAGGGGTGTGTGAGGGGTAGCATTGTGTGCACGGCTAGCGTCGCCGGCAGCCACGGTGGTGTGAAGTTAACAGATTACGTAATGTCGAAGCACGCAATAATAGGGTTGATGCGTTCAGCTAGTAAGCAACTTGCAAAGCATGGAATAAGGGTGAATTGTGTCTCACCAAATGGATTAGCAACACCATTGACAAGTAAATTGCTAGATGTGGGTGAAGAGACAGTTAATTTGATTTTTGGAGAATACAAGAGGTTGGAAGGAGTGGTTCTCAACACTAAACATGTGGCTGATGCTGTGTTGTTTTTGGTATCTAATGAATCTGACTTTGTTACTGGCCTTGATCTTCGTGTGGATGGTAGCTTTGTTTCTGGCAAATCTGAAGTAATATTTTAAGGGAAATGTTAACTTGTGCCCTTGGGGCAGAAGTTAAGAAACCAAATGTGAATTTTTTTTTTGTAAATTGTGCATTCAATACCTTAACAGTTTAAAAAATTGTATTTTCAATATAAAATTTAAATTCTATTTTAATTTTCTTATGTTGTGCCTTTAGAGCATAAGTTAGCATGACACTGTATTTTAATTATATTTTTATTGCTTGAATGAATAATGTATTGCTATTGAATTTATTTGAAGGATGAAGAATTCCTAACAAATGTAATAAATAAATAGAATAAATGCAATCTTTGTTTTCTATGGGGAGTCATCATGTTTGATTATTTTTTCTTATATTTTAAATTTAGAAGTTCAGATTTGAGTTCATTATATGAATATTATATGTAAATTTTTATAATGTTAAATTTCAATAACCGATAGTAAATCATTTTTTCTAGTGTAGGTCAAAATTCAGAATAAAACATAACCATATATAGAAAAATTTCTGAGGGGGCTAAATGTATAAAGTATATATATGATTTTGTAATTGAGTAGTGAATAAAAAATCACCGCTTTGCACCGCTTTTGAATGCAAAGCAAACCACTTGATGAAGACAAGCCTTCAAGGTGTTTGATACAATTCTTAGATCAGGAATTCAATTACGGTTTGGCCTTTTTCTTCATATTGCAATTCATACAACAATTATTTACACGTCAATTTTGAGAAGTAGTAACAATTCAACGACAATCAGTGTTGTTAATTGGTGTGCTTGTTGATTCACGGTTCATCTCCAAATTGAATTTCGGTGGACGATTGTGAGTGCTGGCTTCAATGCAACATCATTGGGTTTTGCTCGATTCAATATTCTGCTTCCGATCACAGCCGCCATGTTTGATTGGTAGGCTGAGATGTCTTCTCTTGCAATCGCTCCCAAAGTTGCAAGGGTTATTCCGCCGCCTGCACCTTCTGTCTTGCCGGTTGTTTCTTTTGCACAGGCTCTCACGGCCTCGACTAAGACCGCCCCCAATGCTAATTTGTCGAAGCCAACAATTCTTGGGGAAACACTTAGTATCAAAATCACACAGGACCTATATGAACGTGGAATGAATTTTTGTAAGACTAACCTACGGGGGCGTCTAGTTTTAAACAAAGGTGAGAAGTCCTACTCTACAAAGGAAATTGAATCGAAATTACAGAAGCAATGAAAGACTGCTGGAGCCTGGCGCATGATGTCCCTGGGAAGAGGGTATTACGAATTCTTCTTTGCTTCAGAGATGGATAAGTGTAATGTCTGGGCAGCGGGCACAGTTACCTTAAAACCAGGTGTCCTTAGGTTTTTCGAGTGGTCTAAGGATTTTAATATGCACACTCAGCGAAACACTCACGCTCAGGTTTGGATTCGTCTGCTAGAACTACCGCAGGAGTACTGAATGGAACAGACTCTTTGGGAGATTGCAAGTGCGGTGGGCACCCCTCTTGTAATCGACAATGCAACGTCAAAGCGACTGTTTAGACATTATGCAAGGATTCTAGTCGATATGGACTTCTCCCGTAAGATTTTTCATGAAATTGTTGTCGAGAGGGAAGGATATGCTTTCCCGGTTGCGGTGGCCTATGAATGGATGCCTGATTTCTGTTCTCACTGTCAGAATATTGGGCATGATGTAACTGTCTGTAGAAGATTGTACCCTAGGAAGGAACCAATAAAGGAAACATCAGCTGCCAAGGAACAAATAGCACTTGGGAAGAAGCAAATACAGATAACGAAAGCTAAATGGGTTCCAAGGACGGACAACCCTTCAGGTATAGGCTCCTCCCTGGCTTTTGGCGCAGCACAAACCATTACTCCAGAACCGGTTCTTGTGGAAGAGGAAAGGGAAAGAAATGATGAACTTCAGCATGATATACATGTTTTCGGCCATAAAGAAACAGAAACAGCAACGACTTCATTGCAAATTGAAACAATTCAGAACCAAGGGGAAGCAATTCCGATCCAAGAAGTAACACATGATGCGCAGGAGGAAGTAGTTCCTGTCAGATCAGAGGCAGTGCACACAGTTTTACCGACTCCTATGGTAACCTCTCATATTTATGTACTCCAAAAGAATAATTTTAATATGCCTCTTGAGAATGTTTTCGATGAGATAATTGAAAATAATATCGAGGGGAATTATATGCTTGTTTTATTTCCCGTAAAAAATACACATCTTGATATCAGTAGCATTGTGGCCCCGAATATTGCTAAGATTGATTTGGTGCTGCAAAAGGACTTAAACTTTATGCAGACTTGGTTGGCAAAGGCAGCACAGACCGAAACACCATTTATAGAGGTTGTTTCCAAGTCACAGAAAAAAAAGAATTTACAGACTTTACAGAAAACTTTACTCAGAACCCGCTCTCGACCACCATTCAAATGAATATATTATTGGAACATCTGAGGAATCGACAACAATGATTCTCGGCTTGTGTTTGTTGTTTCATGACACAGTGTGTGTCGTGTCATTTTTCGGAGATCAAGCTATTTTATTAGCATAGACTCATTAATTTTTTTCACGACCGAACATTTGTTTTTTTTTTTAAGAAAAAGGGGAAAAAGTTCAAACCACCCCTTTGAAAAGATTTTGGGTTCGGGGGTTAGTTATATTTAGGGAAGGTGTTAGCACCCTAAATATCCATAGTATTCTATGGGAACCTCTTGATTTTATTTAACTTTTGTGCTATAACTTACTTGCTTTTGTTTTGTTTAAAAGAAGGAATTAAAAGTGATAAAGAAAAAAGAGAGACCTATTTATCTACATTTTTTATTGATTTGGAAGGACGAGTGTCCTTTGCCTACGTACCCGTGAGGGATCAAAACCTCGTAGTTCGGGGTAGAAATTGACGTTTGATTGGTTGTGTG
>Ga0315914_1007391_pt1 | contig 15218 bp, 11 predicted proteins | sample MpolenodulesMG_FD_203920 | JGI IMG/M metagenome (GOLD analysis project Ga0315914, IMG submission 203920) | Medicago polymorpha root nodule microbial communities from Los Angeles, California, United States - elongated nodules | ecosystem: Host-associated > Plants > Roots > Nodule | place: USA... | reverse complement strand
AAAGAGACCTACTTATCTACAATTTTATTGATTTGGAAGGACGAGTGTCCTTTGCCTACGTACCCGTGAGGGATCAAAACCTCGTAGTTCGGGGTAAAAATTGACGTTTGATTTGTTTTGTGTTTTTATTAGTTTTGAAGAAAGGTTTTAAAATGAAAGAAATAGCCAAGGCGGCAAATGAGTATTTGTTTGTGTTTTTTATGTTAAAAGAAAGTGACTTGAAATATGGTTTAAGATTGATTGCAATTTTGATTTACGAAAGAATAGAAAATAAAGGATCACTTGATTTTTGAATCAAGGTTTGCTTATGAAAATATTTTTGATGTTTTTGTTGTTTGCATGTTTTTTTGTTTTTTCCATTGAAATATACTAAACTAAAATTGAAGCTAACGGAGCGAGAAAATAAAACGTAGGTACCTCATGGTGGTGTTGGACCACCATGAGGACCTTTAACCTAAGCTAGAAGCAAAATAAAGAGCATACACACACGCATGCACACATGCACCTAAAACTATTACATAAGAGCTATTATACATTCTACGGTCTGCGATAAAATAAATGACGGAAATATTTACATTTGAACCTAGTTTACATTCTAAGTTCCGAGCCAAAAAGAAAACGAAAATAAAATAAATAAATTACATTAAATCCTAAGTACACATTCTAAAACCCATGCTACAAATTAAATGACGAATGAATGATAAATATGCGACCTAAACCAATAGATTTCAAAGAAGAAACGATAAAAAATGCAAGAGAATTTAAAATGCATGAAATAAAGTAAATGATGCAAGGGAGGTGCAGACAGTAATCAGGGGGTGCAGGCAGTAATCAGGGATTGGGCCTCAAAAAGGAACAGGGGCGCGGTGGGCTTGGCAGAGTGGACCTGGGTTGGTTCGGTTCGAACCCTGGGTCGGGTCAGGAGAACCGAACCGGTTCAGGGGGAGTATATAAGGGTTGTGAGACCCCTTTTTACTCATTTTGTGTTGTGTTTTCTCTCTCTTCTCTTCCTCCACTAAAAAAAATGCTCTCTTCTCTCTCCTCCTATGTTCTTCTTCCCTATGAGTTTTCCGGCGAGGGTTCATAAGAACCCAGATTCCGGCAAGGCAGCCGGCGGTGGTCGGAGGCGGCGGCGCGGGGGCCGGCCACCGTAGGTGGCGGCGCCGCCGCCATAAACACCCTTTTTTGATTATTTTTTTTACGATTTTTACTCTATTTCCTCTTCTTATCCTATTTCTCTACTCAAAAGTCTTAAAAAAAATGGGAGCTTTGTCCTAGATCTGGAATTTACACGAAAGAAAAAACTACCTCTTTGACGTTTTGTTTCGATTCGGTTCTGTTTGATCTGTTCTGGTCTCTTTGAGACGGCGTTGTTGTTAGCCTCGTTCTCGTGTGTGCTGTGTGATTTGGCCACAAACTGCTACTGGTTGTGTATGGTTCCGACGGCTTGGCTTTCGTCGGGTTTGCCATTCGCGTCGGATCCGTGTTGTTCTACCTCTGTTATGCGCTTGTGTTCTCTGTGAATTTCTGGCTTCTAGTTGTTTTGCAGGTACTTACGATTGAGAATCTTCGGCCGTTGAAATTCGAACTCGCTTTCTGTTGTTCTTGTCTTGCCGGTTTTCACGATCGAGAATCCTCCTCCCTGATGAATTTTGCAGATTCAATTTATAGTATGAGGGTTTTGAGGTTATGGTTTGTTAAAGAGCAGAAAAATCTGCACTTGGAATTGGGATTGGGATGAAAGTTCGTTCCTGGATTCGGATGAAACGCCGTTGGACGGGATATGGGTTTGCACAGACTGGATTTTGGATATGGATCATTTTGGATTTATCATTATTGGACAAACAAATAAAAAATAAAAATAACACAAATAATAATAGTAAAGAGGGAAAAAGATAAAGACTAACTAAATGAAAAATGATAAGATTAAAATAAAATTGAAGTTGATAAAGGATGGTATTTAAAATTAAAATTAAAATCAAAATTAAAATCAAAAGATAAAAATAAAGAGAGAAGAGGGCCCGACTCGGAATCTAACATGAGGTATTTTAAAATACCTCTCTGCCGAATTTTTCACTGAAAATCAGAGATTAATCGGGGTCAGACAACGTATGAATGCAGGGTCCAACGACACGTGTCAGTGACATTTCTGATCAAAAATTGAGGTATGACAGTATGTATTCAGAATATTGTGATAGGAAGTGTGTTATACAAAGTCTTTTAAAATACTCAAGACTTTTTTAAAGAAAAATTGTCTTTTAAAATTTTAATCAATTACACCCCTTAATTTCACTGTACCGAGGGAAGAGTAGGCTTTCAAACTTGACCATGACATGAGGAAGAGTAGTGTTATTCATCCCGAGGGATTTTATCGGGAACCGGTCACGAAAAGCAATTAGCCAATCAAATATGTTGTTGAGTGGAAAACATGTGTGGTTAATGAGTGTAATTGATGAAATATATTAAGTAATTATCAAGCTTTCATGATGTTGTCGTGAGGTATTCCCTCGTAATAAATATCACTACTCTTCCCATGGGAAAATGAAGTTTAAAGGTCAATTTGAATCCAAATGAAAAATTATGAATGTAGCATCGACACTTTTAATTGAAGGCATGTTTGAAGTTTTGGTTGGATACATGTGTATAGTTATTGGTACATGCAATCAATTCTATACTTCGTTAAATTATTATTGGTATTTATTTGTCGGCGACTAGATTGTTTAATCCAAACCGATTTAAAATATAACCGTTAATCGATCCAAAAAACAGAATACTAAATAAACCCCCAAATATTTTTGGAATTGTTTGGATGTTGTTTGTAAAAATCACTCGGATCAAATCAAATTTCGGATCATATTTTCAAAACCGAACTAGATCGCAAATGTAAATTTTAATACTTATTTATTTTATTATTATTATTATTATTTTAAGAAACTAAGCGAAATATATTAATGAAACAAACAGTCCCTCAAACACAAGATGTGCCGAAAGGAGCTAAAATAGTTAATTACAAATCATCAAGGCTAGAAACAGCCATAAAAGCAACAAAAAAAAATACATTACATGACCGTCTGTAAACAACTTAAAGGGTTTTGTCTCCAAAAGGGATAATCAAAAGCGAACATGATGAAGTTTGCTTTCAACCACCAATACGTTTGAAGCTTAACCTTTTCAAGGAGAGCATCTAGATGATCAATGTGATTTTGGAAAATTCTCTTGTTGCGATCTTTCCATCTAACAAATAAGACATAAATCCAAATAACAGTAAAAGTTGTCCTAGAGTTCTTTGAGAAGCCTCCAAGGGCACAAAACTAGTTAGCATGTATATGTAAATTGCCATGTAAAACCGTAGCATAACCAAGCCAGTTCAAAATCAAGAGCCATAGTCGACCATAATGATCGTATTGAAAGAACAAATGATCCCTTTCCTCCTCCTTACCACACAAGGCCGCACAAGACACATTATTAGCTGGAAGGACATTCCTTTTGCTTAAGTTGTCTTTTGTAGCAAGTCTATTCAGAAAGAGACGTCAGACAAAAATGTTAACCTTTAACTGTACCGCTTTAAGCCATAAAAATTGATTAGAATCTTCAGGGATGTTGGTGTCCACCGCCGTTAAGTAACAATAAGCTGAATGCACCGTATAAATTTAGTTGAATGGAGTATCCACACCCATCTATCAGACATGTCTACCTGCAAAACAAAGTTAGACAACCTCTCCATACACTCCCCCACCAACCCTTCCTCCTACGCAAATAATCTCCGCCTCCACCTCCACGCACCCCCTCAGTCCCCCATCCTAACAAACACATCTCCCTCACTGTGACCCCTTTATTTTCCGACAAGTCAAAAAGCCTAGGATAAGACACAGCTAACGGAACATCTAGCAGCCATGTATTATTATTGTTATTATTATATATTGTCTTTTTTTACCAATGTATAATAAATTGCATTAATCTATTTTTTTTAAGAATAATCAATTATTTTTTTAATAAAGCATAATACGCATTAATCTATAGTTTGTTGGTTTTTACTTAATATATTGCATTAATGTAATAAATAATACTTCGGTAATTTTTTTAAAGGTATAAATTACTGAAGTATTATATACTTCCTCCGTTCCTTTTTAAGTGTCGTTCTAGCGTGGATTTTTCGTTCCTATTTAACTGTCGTTTTGGTATTTTAAGGATATGATTTGTCAATTATACCCTTTGTCAATTACTCTTGTGTTTTTCAATAAAACTAATTAATGCTATATATTTGGAAAACTAAAGTTTGTTTTTTTATAAACAAAGTTTTTTATTTTAATCAAAGGCTGTTTCTTGTTATCTTAAAATTTAAACAAAATTTTGTTACTTATAATAATGTTTCCATGAATAGTTAAGATTTTATAAATAAGATGAGTAGTAATTGTTAAAAATTTCAAGTCCAAGGCAAAAGAAAAGATCGGAGAGAAAAATAAAATAAAAGACTTCATGAATATTCAAACGGAAGAAAGAGTTGAAGACTCATTCTAACGGCTGATGGTGGTGAAGAGGGACAAATAGTTGAAGGAAAGTTAATTTTTTCTTAACTTTTGATTAATGTGAAGTTGGAATAATTTTGATATAGACTTAAAATAATTAAAGAGATAATCACAATATTTACAAAAATTGAAAATTGTTTGTTATGAGAGAAAGATAAAGTGCGTAAAAAAATAGCAATTTGTTGGAAAAAGAGAGTAGTAACTAATAATTGTCTGTTACATATTAAATTTATTGGAAAGATAAACTGTGTTAAAAAAAAAAGGAAATTATTAGTGGATTAAAATGAGTGTATAATAGAAAAAAAATGTGCAAAAATACACTTCGCTATTTTTGTGTTAAAATTCCAAAAAGACACTTAAAAAATAACGGATGAAGTATTACCTTAATACGAGACGATATATATTCACACGAAGACCTTTTTCTTTTAATCTATGCAATTGCCTATATTTTTACTACTTACAATGACTTATTTTTTGAGTTAATTCTTATGGGGTCCACGGCCGGCCCTAGGCATAGGCCGGGGGTGCGACGGCCTAGGGCCCATGTCGTTCGGGTGGCCCTAATAATTTTTTTTACAAAGGTGGGTGTATATAGAAATAATTGGTTTATGGGTAGTTTATATAGCAAAGTTCACTAAAAAAGCCTGAATTATTGAAAAGATGCAGAGCTGGGCTCAAGTCTGTTAGTGTTTTAGGCCATTTTGGCGAGATTTGTCATGTATACCCTCATATAACACAAAGATTTCTATATACACCCTCCTTATAAAAAAAATTGGTTTTTCTTTTTAAAGTGCCAAAAAATTCATTATTTTTTTTGGGCCCTTTGTTCCTAATAATGTGTCTCGATCACTAATATTAAAAATATTTGTGATATTTATTATCCAAGAAATTAGGATAATTTTCATAACAAAACAAATTATTTTTTAGTTGAAAATGAGCCTACAAAATTAATTTTAATCTTGACTTTCTAATGTTCCGAAAAAATGAATTATATCAATATTGTAATGTCAAATTTCTCGAATTGATTGAAAGGATTGCAAAATTGAATCTGATAGTGCAAGATCATGCGCGACCCATTCATGATCATGAAATCGATGTGCGACATATTCATGATCATTTTCCAGGTTCTATTGTTCTCTTCTATGGTATTTTATTTTGTTTTGGGGTCTATAAAATATTTGATTTATTTCTAGACGTTGCCTAACAATATTATTTGGTAGTGAAAAGCGGTAAAAAATCAAAATGAAGAGTTAATAAAATCACAACAATGAACTAAAAAAATTATATTGTATTATATAAGGGGTCCTTTTATCATATTGTGTCTAAGGCACATAAAACTCTAGAAACGGCCCTGATGGGGTCTACAAACCTATGAAATATTGTGACTTTCATATAACTTTTCATACTAAATAGTACTTAAATTTAACACAATTACATCCTATCCCAAAAAAAAGGAACACAACACGCGACTCAGTGCTCATGCACAAGTATCCTTCTAGTTATTTGAAACACGCACAAGAAAATATGAGTAAAAATATGTGTATGATTAAGCTACTACTTAAATGAGCCAAATTGGTTGAGCTCAAATTTTATTGTTTCAGTTGAACCAAGGTAATAGTTTTAATTAAGCAAGTGATTAAGCTCAAATGGTTAATAAATTTTACGAATGATGAATCATTCAGAATAATCCGAGTTCAATTCATGTGTGAAACTATTGTGTCAAGCTTTCATTATCTCCCGATCGAATTCTAAACTACTTCTAAGGCCCTTTTCCTTAGAAAATTAAATCGAAGGGTTAACATAAAAAGTTAATAGTTTTAACTAAATGTACTGTTATCTTTTATTAGTTTAAATATTGAAGTATATATATATATTATAATTTTGAATTTGAAAACATTTTTTACTAATATAATCTTTTTGAAAATCACATGAAGATGTGTCTATCCAACTCAAAACCCAATGTGTCAATCCAACTCAGTCTTTTTATTTTTTTAACCCTCTCGTTTTAGTTTTTAGGGAAAAGGGGTCATATGCAAGGTTTAGTGAAGCCAAAAAAAAATTGTTCCCAATTCCCAACACAACCCATTTTGAAAACTATAAAAAAAATAAAGGGTCTTGTTAACTTGTACCCTTAAGACACATGTTAAGGAACCTAAAAAGAGGAACTTTGTATTGGAAAACATGAAATTTTAACTTTTAAGAAGTTGAATGCACGACTTTTGATATGTGTATTTCTAAAATAAGTTCCTTAACATGTGCCCTTGAGGGCACAAATTAACATTTGCCAAAAATAAAATATACAAGATCGAAAACCTAATCCTAAAACTAAATCTTTGTCCCATGCGATGCCCGAGACTATTAAGTTGATCCGATTAGTTGAATATTGAAAATATTATCAAGATATATATTTGAACATTAATACAATAGTTATTTTTGCCATATAGTTATCCACTTTATGTCACTTTATGGAGAACTTGTTTGATCCACTCCACCACTACTACAAAAGGGAAATGTTAACCGGTGTTTAATGCATTGAAATTGTGTAATTAATTTATAATAAAGTTAAAAACCAGTTTTTCTTTTATGGTTGTGATTCTCTTTTATGGCATGCTTAATCAGTGCCCCGAAGCCACCGGTTAGCAGGACCCGATACAAAATTCTGGTATAAATGTGGAATTACCGAAGCTGCCTAGTTATGTGCTTTTTTTTTTTTTAGTTATTCCTTATCATAGCATTACATTAAAACGCTCCACTTTTACTTGTGCGATTTATTTACCATAACACTGCTTTAATTTATAAAGGGCATACTCATTGAAGAACCATAAATACAATAAATATATTGAATTTAAGTGATAACATGAATGCACAGACCAAATCGATCATACTTTGTTCTATGCAAAAGTCTCTATTAATAAAGAAAAGAATCACATATCAGATCCTTCGATTATTATTGTTTACAAAACTGGTCGTTGATTCCAATGATTACTCCAAATCATAAAAATGAATGCAATTGATACAACTGTCTCAACATTTACTGTTTTTGAGCTATATAAGGTGAGGATTTCGTGCAATATCATCAATGAATCAATGCATATGTGAATTGCTAATGTTTGACCGGGTAATAATGCCGCAAATACCGAGTATTTAATCCTTGCTTCCAGTTTTGAAATCCATTTAACACAGTTTTGGAATGTTATGCAGAGTCAATGGAAGTTAAAATTGTCATAGGAAATTAGCATGATAAATGGGCAGTTACATTTTTGTAGGGGTAAAATGGAGATTTTTTCAATTAGGGTTACATTTTTTAGGGGTAAAATGGAGATTTCCTCAAGTAAGGTTAGGGATTAGATAGACAGATTGTTTTCCTGTTTCCTCTCCTAGGATGGAACCCTAATACATTTTCTTCTCTGTCGTTCCTCCTCAGAATATCACTCAGAGCCGCTATCGTTCTGCCACGCTGTGCCGTTTATTCTCAGACTCAGATCCACCTGCACACCGCCACACGGTTAGTCTTCTTCACATCAAGCTTCTTTTTATATATTTGTATCCCAAGATGGTAATTGATTCTAAGTCTCTGCACTTAGGTTTTTTGTTGTCATGTTTGCATTCTTTTCAATTGTTATATGTACGTTCCCGTGTAACTTTGTATTCTATTTTTGTTCATGGCAATAGGAAGCAAAATACATAAATAAAATAGAAATAGTAAATACTACAATACCGCCAAGTCATGATTTTCCATTTAACCACTGACTATAAAAAATATTCAAGCAATTATAAAAAAAGAGTGAACTAATTTCTATTCTAATTCTTGTTTTTGCCAATCTTTTTATATGCTTGTTCTGTTCCGTGTCTTTATGGTAGAGAGTAGAGAGTATATGAGAATTTTTAATAATATTTTCTAAGATAAAAATAGTCTTTTTAAAATTGATGTTAACACTTTTGTGGCCTTTCAATAACAGCAGTTTGGTGGAAGCTCTATCCACTAAGAAATCTTGAAGAAATAGGATCATGGGAAAACCGTCTAGAGTGAAATCTCGAAGAGATGCGAAAAATGTCTAGAGTGTCATATATGACTGAAGTTATGAAACCAGAAATTTGGGAAAAGTTCCCTGAAGATCTATTTGACATTGTACTTGCACGACTTCCCATTGCCAAAATTATATGTTTCCGTACTGTATGTCGGCAATGGAATAACTTGATAACCTCTCAAAGATTTTCTCGGCACTGTGCTCAATTTTCACAAGTAAATCCATGGTTTTACATAACTTATGGATATGAAGACAATTACAAAACCATGTATGACCCTTTTATGAAAAGATGGTATAATCCTACAACATTTGAAACCCCCGCTTTTCCAGTTTCTTCTGCAGGGGGTCTTGTTTGTTTTGTGGATAGCCGTGGTCATAATCCAAATTTATACGTTAGTAATCCAATAACTCAATCCTTCAAGAAGTTGCCGATTGGGTCAATTAAGAGTTGGCGCCTTTTGGGGATGACAATGAATAGGAGTGCAGGCTACAGGGTTCTAAAATTGGGTTATAGAGAATACGAAATTTACGAATCAGTAACAAAATGTTGGAGTTATCTAGGAAACGTACCTAATTGTACTAACTTTGCTATTTCCAACCATGTTTCCATTGACAACACTCTTTATTTCAAGCATGCGAATCCAGAAAAGATTATTTCTTGTGATACATCAACTGGGGTTTGGACACAACACTTGATCCAAGCGCCATTGCATTCATCTGACTTAACATTGGCCGAGTCTGATGGACGGATCATGCTTGTGGGGCTGGTCAGAGAGAATTATTCTAAATGTGTATGCATATGGGAGGTGCAGAAAATGACTTTCTTGTTGAAGGAGGTTGATAGAAAAACAATACAGTTCTCGGGATTTAATCGTATGTCGCACTTGTCCTGCATGGGAATCCAAGGTTTTCTGTTGTGTTACTTGAAATCATATGACAAATATCGCATGATTACTTACAACATATCAACCAGGGAATGGGTGAAGGTTCCTGTGCCATTTAGAACCAAACTGGTCGATCATTATAGACATGTCAACAATCATATTCGCGTTCGTGGGACTGCATTTCAACCATGCTTGTCAGCAATGCCTTGATGTAGGTAATTTGATACAACAATGGCCTAATTTTTCTTCAAATAATAAGGTTCCTTACAACTCATATTAAGAAAGAATTAATTAATCATGAGTCAGTTATGATTTTATTAGGTTTGTTAGAGTTAGTTATTTCTATTCAGTTAATTATGGTACTATTTTTGTTTTTTTGTTGGAGGAAGTTAATTATGGTACTGTTATTGACCAAAAATAAATAAATTATTGTACTGTTATATTATATTATGCCCGTTGTAAGGAGCATTTTTCATAAATTATGGAACTTTTTTATTTTTTACAACCTTTACGGTACAAAGGGTGTTGCAACCGTTGGGTTTGTGTGTGAGTAGTTAAGTTTCACACTGACTATGAATGAGTAAAATGTTCGACTTATAAAAAATGTGACATCTATAACTTAGTTCTTAAAGTTTTGGGTGGAAACGTAATGTCTTCCACTTTTCTGGTCATGGAGTATTGTTTCGTTGTTGATCTCCACGCTTTCTCAGGCTCCCAAGAACAATTGTCATTGTTTACTTACACAATAAATTGCCATTCAACACAAATTTATATTCCAAACTTACAACTATTTGTTGTAATTATTTGGTGGTTTTTGATTGCACCGTATGCATTAAAAACATCCTTAAACAAATGTAAACAATTGAGTGAATCTAATATGAATTTTTTTTTTGCTTTGTTCCTATAATTACTGCAAATATTGATGCTTCACCGGTTTAAGGGTGGTCATAGGAACCAGCAGGTGCAAAAAGGCACCCTGCACAAGGCATCAAAAATAAGGGGTTCTCAATTTTTTTCCAAATCATTCCCCAACCCCTATAGAGCCCAATCAATGCGTCTAGAAATCGAATTGTGGAGGTTTCATATTACATTTGCATTCAGATGAGAATGATGTTGCAAACGTCCCTTCAAGACTAGATTGCTACTCTAAATCACGTTTTCGTCTAAAATGGTGTGTTTTTGGAGATCTAGGGAGTGTTTGGTGATAAAGGTGGTGAACTTCTGCTAGGTTCTGGGCAAACCTTTTAAATTCAAAGGTTTTGGATTGTATAATCTAAAATTTTCCCCGCTTCTTAAAAACTGGAGTTTTTGGATTATACACTCCGAAATGCTCAAAAAATTTGTGGATTATACATTCCGCATTGGATTTTAACCAACTCTAGGCAAGGATTAGTCTTAAGCATGCTGGCCTTCAGTTTTTATGCTATTCGAATTTTATAATCCAAACAGTATTCGAGTTTTAAAATCCGAATAAAGGGTATTTTTAAAAGAAAAAAATTAGGGCACGCGAAAATACCTTAGGATGTGAAAGGTAATAGTAAAAAGTCTTGTTATAGTTAACAAACCCCCAGCCCAATTAATTGACACATGCTGATTGCATCTTGGCCACAACACATTACCGCCTGCCCATAAAGAAGCCACTATAAGTAATAAACTAATGGCTTGAACAAAAAAGAAAAGAAACAGAAAGCGATTTAGAAATAAGTATTTGATAGCATACAATATGATTAGTATTGAGAAAGGTTAAATGGAGTAGGTTGACATTTATAGCAATTGAGAATGATATTTTGGAGACAATACAATTAGAAGATTCGATTGATGAATTTCTTTCAAAAAGTCTTAGAAGGATTACTTTATTTAAATAGCTAGAAGGTTGATATCAGCTTGAAGTTGCATTTTGTTGTTATTGATTAAAACATGCATTTTTCCATGTTAATAATGTTATTTACAATAAAAAATTATTTTCAGTTTCTTTTCCTTTTTGTATATTAGGGGCCTCATTTCTAAGATTTAGCCGGGCTGCCTAATTGTTTGAGACGGCCCTAATATGAACTAGATGCCTCAATGCAAGGTGGTTATCAAAGCTAGCCTAATTAATATCTTGAATGTTATTGGTACATAAGAAATCAAACACGATATCAAGACAAATTGATTCACTGAAAATTTCTATCAGTTTAATTATCTCAAATGTCTCTCTTTATGGTAATAACTATTTTGAAAGCTTGCAAGGTATATATACATTCCAAAGCTTCTATCATCAAGTAAGTTATCTAATCTCCTCCAATTCAAAATTAGATCAAAGTCAACATAGATGGAGCAACTGTGCCCAGCAGGGTAGGTGTGGCATTTTCAAGAATTTAAATGGAGTTTGTACTGCTTAATTGTTTTTCTCATATTAGGTCATGGTAATGTTTTATTTGCTGAATTAACCGTTGCAATGATTTATATTGAACAAGCAACTTCAAAAGGATATACATATACCAACCTCTAGCTAGAGTCAGATTTCCAACTAGACCTTCTTGCTTTCAAGTATACTGTATATCAAAGTAGTGCCTTGATGTTTAAGAAACAGACGGCTTAACTACTTACTACTAAAAAGTAACATGAGAAATAGGTTGGGTATGTCCAAATCAGATTTTTTTATTACCTTTTGAAAATGTCCTTGACCTAGTCCCCCTTATCTTTCTTATACTGCTCTATTTTGGTTCATATATTTAGTGTGGTGTTTTTTCCATCACTTTGGTTAAAAAAAATATCGAGTCCTAGTATTTTAGTATTTTTTTTTATCAAAATCTTTTAATTTGTTGAATATCGTAAAAGCTCCAATAAATTTGGGTATATTTAGAGAGATATGAATTTTATTTAAATCACATTAAGCATTGATTATTTCGTGATGAGAAAAACGTCATGTTATCTTTATCTTTATATAATACAAAAGCTTACTTCTATGAGCAATAGTACATGTGGCGTCTCATGTTTCTTCTAGCATTTAATGCTCCTTACACAAAAATTGCTACAATGCATTTTACCTTTGATCAAGAAAGTTGCCTTAATTACATTTTGGTCATATTACATTCATTTAATTTATTTAAAATGAAATAAGTATATAACCATATGTATTATGTACGTTTAAATCAAACTGTATTGATTTATCACTGTAAACTGAACTATTATAAAGATTAGAACAAAAAAAAACAAACCACTTTTACATGTGATCAGACCAAACTAAAGTTTTTTTTTTCCTTTTCCACTCTAATTTCGACTCTAATTGACCGATCAATTTTACATATTAGTTAGCCGGTGTTTTTTTTAATTACTTGAAAATAACTTAATTATTGTATTATCTCTGTGAATTTTTTTAATCTCCGAAAATATAATTGTACGTATATAGGAAAAATCATTTTTAAGCTGTAAACCAAACTGACAAAACAAATTAGTTTCTTTTTCGACTAAATTTTCACAAAGATGAATATAGATAAATATCCTACATATCTCAAAAGAAATAATTTTTTAATTTTTCTTGGAGAGACATAGATGAATATCAATTAGTGGTGCCATTTTTTTTTAGCAATTACACTCTTTGGACTCTAATGTTTTGTGAAGGAGGACTCTAATGTTTTTTGTTTTTACCATATTTTTATTTTTATTTCCAATTTTTGTACACCATCATGGTATTGCCGTAATCAAGTCATAATTAATTTGGTCAAATGATCAATATAGTAACTTCTTTTTTATTTTATTTCCGTTATTTTGTGCACCATCATGGTATTGCCGCACTCAAGGCATAATTAAGTTGGTCAAATGAGTGGAAATAGTAACTTCTTTTTTATGGTTTGTAATATGAGGTTGTAGTGCCATTTTTTTTTTTGAGAGAGAGAGAGGTTGTAGTACCATGTATAAAAGGAATTTGTATTCTTGATTGGAAATGGTTATTTGATACGAGGTTGTAGTATAATGTATAAAAGGAAATAGTTAACTAATAGTTAATTTGCAATCAAATGCTACATTAACATATTAACATATACATGTCCATTCGTTTTTATATTATTGATGTATTATTTTGTTGGCCGATCCAATTGTTGTATGATTAGTGTCGATTTTACTTTGGCGGCCAATCGTATTGCAACATACGTTTTATTTTTTGTTTTTTTCTTTTAGTTGCTTCACATAATAATTAATTTATTAGTTACTGCCTATAAAAAGTTCATGTTACATTTGATCATTTCATCTACCTTTTTCTTTCTTTTTCACGTGTTGTTGTTGGTATTAACAAAAGAAAGTGTTGCAATGGCTCCGAGATCGTCTGATAACATCTCTGAGATAAACCCAGAAGGAATCATGGACCATAAAAGACGCTAATTAATTTAATATTATTTAGTACTTCAATTTGTTAAATATAATTGTTTAGTGATTAAAAAAAGGTCACATATTATTCATCGTAAAAAAGTTAAAACAATTGTGATAAGAATGAATTTTTTTTGCAAAGGAAGTGATAAGAATGAACTTTTTTTTAAAGGATATGAGAATTAACTTAATTACTTTTAATTTACTCATATACTTTCTTAAACTGTTGTCATTACTTATGCGTTTTTATATTTATTTTGCACATGATATAAAAATTATACTTAATTTTTATATCTTTAAATTAATATTGGTGATTTTTAACAAAAAAAAAAAAAATAGCAGTGGTGATTTGCTTGAATTGTTTTTCTATAAATATTGGTTCCCATTTTACCATACCTCACACCACTTCTTTGACATTAAGTCAAAGAATTCAAAGTTCTTTCAAAATTTTCTTTTTTTTTTTTGTGTTTCAACAATTTTCATTTTTTTTATTTTTCTCATTTTTTTCAAAGGCTCCAAAACCAAAAATTGGTTTAATTTACGAGATTAATTCGTTGACATAATCATGGAGTGTGGTTTGTATTGTTCACCTTTGGTTTGTTCTTGATGTATCAAACTTCAAGCTTCCATTCTCACTAGACACGATGATGACAGATGCATTTTTAATATTATTTTTTATGATTATAGTTAATTTTTAATTATAGATAATATAACTATATTTATTTCTTTCTTTTTGATTGATCAATATACATAAATTTTCAAACATTGAGTTTGATTTGTGTAATTTGATGGTATCAGTTTGATTTTATCATTTGTTACATTTTATTTTTAAAGATGTGATGGAAATGCTTAATGGAGTTCATGTGCAACAATATTATAAAAGAAAAGAGGTTAAAAAAAATGATTTGAATTAAACTTGATTGTGATAAGTGTGTTCATTCTCAAATTGTTTCTCTTAGTGAAATTTGATTCTTTTAATGACGAGCTATATGGGTACTCAAATTCAAACCGAGCTATGGGTACTCAAATCCAAACCAATCTAAAATAAAACCACAGGTGTGATAAAAAAACAGAAAACCACACAAAGTCTACAAAACGATATAAATTGCATGTAATTTTAATTTTAAATCGATGGATTGTTGCCTCAACTAGTTCAAAACACACAAAGCAGCCTATTGACGAGCCACTTTTTTTTTTTCTTACATAGAAATGTTTGTTGTAAATTTGACTATGTTGGTGGGTTCAATTTTCAATTGAAGTGGAATTTGTGGATCAAGAAGTAGAATTTTCATTTATTTTTTTATCTTCTTTTTCTCTTGATTATTTTTCCTTTTTTGTGTTACACTTGCGCAATATATTAAACAAAAATGATTATTGGACACCCAAACCTCAACCAACCGAGAGAGAGAGAGAGAGAGAGAGAGAGTGAGGGGGAG
>Ga0315914_1007389_pt1 | contig 15220 bp, 8 predicted proteins | sample MpolenodulesMG_FD_203920 | JGI IMG/M metagenome (GOLD analysis project Ga0315914, IMG submission 203920) | Medicago polymorpha root nodule microbial communities from Los Angeles, California, United States - elongated nodules | ecosystem: Host-associated > Plants > Roots > Nodule | place: USA... | reverse complement strand
CTCTTTTTAAATGATATAGTAAAAATAAACCAGACATATATATATATATATATATATATATATATATATATATTCATATCGTGTTTGTTACATTTTTTTAATATTTAAATTTATTCTTATCTATTTGTTACATGTGTTATTTGTATTTAAATTTGAGGGCATTTTTGAAAAGACAAAGCCAGCCCAAAAGAGCTGAAAAATGTTGTTTTTTTATATATAGTATAAGTTACAAGCAAATACAATGATCATTAAAGTAAATTTTTTAAGTTTTAACCGACGACCTCATAAGGCATGTTTGTTACGGATTAAAATAAAAATGATTTTGACATTCAATAATTTAAATATTGTTTTTGTACAAGTTTTATAAAAAATCGAAATCTATTGTCTATTTGTTTATCATAATAAAAATAATTTTTTTTTTAAAATAATTTAGTTTGTTTAAATACAATTGTATAAAGAATTAATTTTGGGTAATGCTAGAGACCATCCACCCATAAATGAGAAGGTGTGCATTAGCATACATACTACACCTAGTTGTAAAAAACAAAAAAAACATTTCTCTTTCTTCATTAGTGATTGAATGCATATGGCTCTTAAAGACATTTCATCACATACACACATCCCTTTTCTCTCTCTCTCTTGCTGTCAACCGATCATTTTGTTGTTTTGGTACAAATGGCTTTGACTTTTAAAAATAAAATTTGTGTTCCTGTTGATCGTCACTAATGTAATACTCTTTTTTTTTTTTTTTACGAACATCAGCTTTTTTATTTAACTCAATCTAATTTATTTTATTTTATTCGGAAGCATTGTTTTTTTTTTTTTAAGAAGAATTTGGAAACATTATTACTCATATGATAGATGTTAGTACAGAATTAATTCCAAATTGCACTATAACATTGCTATCATAAAGAAGTACTACTATATAACAACAACTTTTTTGAAACAACATATTGCATTGCAGTATAACATTGCTATCATAAAGAAGTAATACTATATAACAACAACTTCTTTTTTGAAACAATATATATGATTAAGGACAAGGTCATGTACAAGGATTACAAAGGTCCAGGGAGCATCTAAAATAGTTGCATAGCCAAAATCAAGGATGCTGCATATAGGCGTAACATCTCAAAATCAACCGCCACAAAACGAACGAAAACATAAAAAGTAAAAGTTGTTCCGAAATTGCGTAAGCTATGACGCTGAATTCAAAAGTAAAAACTCCAAGATTTCAGTCTCATAGTTGTGCCTATTCAATCCCATTATAGAACACAATATGTACACGCCTAATAACACCATGTTGCCACCAAAAACAAAGCGTAGAGCAGAAAACAGCCACAAAATGCGCATGACAGTCTACATATATTAGCAGAAGACTGTGCGCGACTCCAAAATAGAAATCAGTCTACATACTTTTGACGCATTCTTGCCTCTTCTCCAGCTTGATTTCTAATTTTGACAGCAACACCAACCTACACAAAGATATAATAATTATCCCTGAATTATAAGATAATGATTCAAAAACTAATGTACTTTTAACAAGTAGCTCAAGTAAGTTCATACTTGATTTCCAAAATCTGTCAAACTTGTATTGGCGCCTAAGAATCTTTTTATACATGCATTTATCGTTTCTGAGCGCCTTGTTGTTGTCATCCCAGCAAAGAAAAAGTCCTTCAAATAAGCTAATGCCCAAAATTCACGATTCGAAAAGAGCAAGTCAATATGGTTATCCTTGCACAAATCAAATTGTGCAACCATTGATTTCCACTCTCTTTCGAAATCATCCGCACATTCTAAATGATACACCTTGTGAAACTCTTGTTTAAAGTCATTATATCTTTAACCCAATGCAAAAGAAAACCAACTTGACAACTTTGCCACAATATGCCATATGCAAAATGCATGCTTTGTGTTTGGCAATTCCATTTTAATGGCTTCCTTAAGTGCGGGATCTTGATTTGTAAGAATAGTTTTTGGATATTTTCCTTGGGCAAAAGTTAGGAAGTTCTGAAAAATAATAACATAAATATAAAAGACTTCAACAAAGCTTCAAAGTTAAAAATTCAACAACAATAACAACTTTAAGTAAACAAAAATTTACCTTTAAAGCCCACGCAAAGGAAGAAATCTTCTCATTCTTCAATAGAACATAACCAAAGAAAATCGAATTTCCGTGATTATCAACACCAACCCATATTCCAAGTGGCATATCATAACGATTTATTCTATACGTGGTATCAAAAACTACAACATCTCCAAAAGATTCGTATGCTTGAATTGAATCACCAAATGCCCACATAATATGCTCCAATTTGTTACTTTCATCAATAGTGAATTCATATTTGAAGGCATCATCAATATCTTTCAAATATTTGCATAATTTGAGAACATCAGAAGCATCATTTTCTTTACCAGTACAACTCTGGGATTGAATAAAATTTCGAATATCTTTATCTAGAAAAGGTAGATTGCCTGTAACTATTTTTTTCTCTAACTCAAGCACTCTAATTATAATACTTATAGAGCAACCAACTTTCGACAACAATAGGATACGACTTTGATCAGCAGTTGGGATGTTACGATAAGCAGGAAGAAATTGAACCTCTTTTTCATCCAATAACTCATGATTGTGATGATTGTTGAAATATGTAACCACCCATTTTTCCACATAGCCAAATGTTTTTATAGCAATCAACATCTTTGCACCACAATTACATTTTGAAGATTTTCGTTTTCTTTGACATTCCACTTCGTTAATGTTGCGTTGTTTAACACTACCACCACAATGACAAACAAATTCTCTTTTATAAATACCGGATGGGTTCTTTTTAGACTCGTTTGTACAAGATTTGTAAATGTGTTCGCACCTGATCGAAAATCCATTTTTTCGTGCAAATAAAGAATAAAATTCATAAGCATCACCATCATTACTAAATATTTGCCCTTCAAAAGGAACTGACTCATCAATGTTACTGACATGAGGCAAATTTTCATTTTGTGGCTCTTGAAATGTTAATGAATTTATATTTTCATCATCTACACATATAGAAGAATAATCTTTAAGAACCTAAGAGTGCCAATCACTACCATCATTATTTTCTTCAGACATCATCGCAATCTTAGCTTAAATCTGAATCATTCATATTTTAAAAATAAATTTATTGTTAGAAACTATGTGAAGAACTTGGAATAAAAATACATGGTGATTGAACACAAACTACATTAGTTGAAGAAATTAATTTGACCATTTGAAGAATAAATCTCAAAATACTTGATTTCAAAACAAAATAAAAATTACCTTTTTGTTGCATTAGAAAGATTTTGGATAACATGGTGGACTTTTGAACAAGAGGACACTTCACGTCGAAGCTGCTACTTGCATTAAGCAAATGATGGATAAGCACTTGAACTCAAAATCAAAAGAAAACTTGGAATAAATCAAAATCAAAGATGATGACATGAGCTGCTACACGTGAGAGGGGCAAGAGGCTTGTGAGAGGAGCTGCTTCTGATGAGAGGAGTAAGATGAACAGCTTGTGGGCTTTTGGTTGGAAACAGGGTAGGGTAAAACAACGGGAAATGAAAAGGGAAAGTAGGAATATTTTAGTAATTAATTTGAGATTACAATTTTACCCTTTTGTCTTCACTTGTTTTTAAAGAAAGAGAATGGTTTTTTTGTCTTTTACAACTAGGTGTGGTATGCTAATGAACACCTTCTCATTTATGGGTGGGTGGTCTCTAGCATTATCCATTAATTTTTATAACAAAATCCCCTCAATCTTTTAACAGTTATTTTCCCTCTCCTCTAATTAAGACGGAGAAAATATGCTCCAGTGTCAAATACTCCCTCCGTTCCTTTTTAAGTGTCTTTTTAGTGTGAATTTTTCGTTCCTATTTAACTGTCGTTTTGATATTTTAAAGGTATGATTTGTCAATTATACCCTTTGTTAATTATTCTTATATTTTTCAATAAAACTAATTGAAGCTATATATTTGAAAAATTAAAGTTAGTTTTTTTTTAAACAAAGTTTGTTTGTTTTGTTTTAAAACAAAATTTGTTTCTTGTTATCTTAAAATTTAAACAAAATTTTGTTACCTATGATAATAGTTTCATGAAGAGTTAAAATTCTATAAATAATATGAGTAGTTCTTGTTAAAAATTTCAAGAGATATGCACAATATTTAGAAAATTGAAAATTGTTTGTTATGAGATAAAGATAAAGCGCGCAAAAAATAAAAATTTGTTGAAGAAAAATAGTAGTAACTAACAATTGTTTGTTACATATTAAAGTTATTGGAAAGATAAAGTTTGTGCAAAAAAATATAAAATTATTAGTGGATTAAAATGAGGGTATAATAAGAAAAAAGTGTGCAAAAATACACTTTCCTATTTTTGTCAATTCTAAAACGACACTTAAAAAGGAACGGAGGGAGTAATTAAGAAGGGGTAAAATTATATTTTTATGAATCATTAACTTCCATAATTAGAGAATATATTACACATGACATCTTACTCACTTAAGTGAGGTGTCACATATATATGCATTGATCGAGTCAAAATCATTGGGGTAAACATAGGAGGCCAAAACAGGAAACAAAATTTGGTGCCAAAATTGTAACTTTTGCAAAGTTAGGGAACAAAAGTGCATTTAAGAATTACTAATATCTTTTTCAAAAAAATGCGATATATATTTATCTATATTATATATAAAGAAAATAACATGTTTTGTCTCTTTTGGGTTGGCTTTTTCTGTTTCTAAAATTACTCTCAAATTTCAATACAAATAGCACATAACAAATAAATAAATAAGAGCATAGGCGGTTTTACCCCTAACAAGCCTGGGCATATGCTCGGGCTCAACCCATACTTTCGTTGTATATGGTTCAACCGAATAGCCCATTAACCCACTTAAAAAAAAAGATAGAACAAAGAAGAAATATGGTCGCGCTGTCAAAAATAGTATGAACAAAGAAAAAAACTACACACCACCCTTTTGTTCTCAATCCGACGATCTCTTCCTCAACTCACCTCTCCTCCTCAGCTTCACCTCACCTCAACACTTTCCCTTTTGTTCTCAATTTTACTGCTCATCATAGTTAGGTGAAATTTTTTTCTTCTTCTTTTTATGACGCAAATCCCTAATTTTCGAAATATTCAATAAGCAAAGAGACGAGGTGAATTTAATGGTTTTCAAAGAAAGATTTCAGATGAAAACCCTTATGCTTTCTATGTCCATTTTTATGCTCACCGTTTGCAATTGGTGGTTGTGCCCGTTGCTAGTAGTTTCTCATCTATTCATGATTTCTTTGAGTACATCTCCTTGATTGTAACCACATCAAGTGCATCTTACAAGAGAAGGGATGCTTTGGCGGAGGCACAACCCCAAGATATTTTGAATAGACTTGAGAGTGGTGAGATATTTAGAGGAAGGGGCTTGCACCAATCATCTAGTCTCGCTAGACCCGAGGATACTAGATGGGGCTCACATCATATTACCTTGCTTCGTTTAGATCAGATATGGTCCTCCATGCTAGAGGTGCTTAGTATGGTTGATGAAGATGGACGTGGACCATCTCAAGCAGCGGGCTTGATAGAAAAAATGGAGAGTTTTAAATTTTTTTTCATTTTGAAGTTTATGTTAAAGTTGTTTGGTATCACAAACGAGTTTCATGCAAGATCTTAATATTGTGGTTGCCATGGAATTAGTTGATGATGTGAAAGCTTGGTTAGCCACATTGAGAGAGAGAGAGTGGCTGGGATAATTTACTTTTTGATGTGAAAATTTTTTGTGTTGCTAAAGATATTCCGGTGCTAAATACAGATGAAGAAATACCGGTTCGGACTAGTAGGGAGGAATGTCACTAATCTTCACCATTACCGTGCAGAGATTTTTTATGTTGCTATTAACAAAATATGTGTGGAGATGGATCACCACTTTAGTGAAGGAAGTAACATTGCGCTTGATTGCTTCTCATGTCTTGACCCCAAGAACTCTTTCTCCAAGTTAGATGTTGATAAGCTTGTTTGTCTTGCTGATATTTATCATTCATACTTTTCTGATGATGATTGTGGAACAATAAGGGAGCAACTTGACACTTATGTAGTTCAAGTGAAAATACATGTTTCCTTTTCTTCTTGTGAAGATGTTCAGAGTTTGGCTATGAAGATGGTTCAAACTGAGAAACATTTGGTATTTCCATTGGTCTACAAACTCATTGAGTTGGCTTTGATATTGTCGGTGTCGACAACATCCGTTGAAAGAGATTTTTCAGCAATGAAGATTATCAAGTCTAAATTGCGCAACAAGATCAACGATGTGTGGTTCAATGACTTGATGATATGTTACACCGAGCAGGAGATATTCAAGTCACTTCACGATATTGATATTATTCGAACATTCACCACAAAGAGGTCTCGAAAATGACATTTACCTTCTAATTTTATTTAGCACACTATTGGCAGGTTATGTTTCATCTCTCTTATTTCAAATTATGCTTTTGTTGACAAAATAAAGAGCCTTTTTTGTTTTGATTTATGACTATTTGTATATTATGTTACATGTGAATTTGCGGTTAAAATTTTGCCCAGACTCTATAAAATTTCTGGCTCCGCCACTGGATAAGAGTAAATTCAATTCAAATATTAAAATAAAAGTGTAGCAACATGATATGAGTGTATATATGTCCAACTTTTTTTCCTTTATCCTTTAAAAAGTGTAACAAATTAGACGAATATATCTAAGTTTTTCATTATTCCAATTATACTCTTAAACAAATTTTCCTATAATAAAGATCGTTGTTGGTTTCATTCATTAAAAAATAAGAATTTAAATTATATTTTCTTGTTATATATTGTTGGTGTCATTGAAATAGATAGCATGGTCAGGTTGTTTTGTTATAATTTGAAAGCAACAAACTTAATGGATTTTTTTTGTTCCAGATATACTTAATGGATTGTACATCATAAAGTTGTTTATTTGTTACTATATTTTTTAAAAATAATAAAACAAACTTGCCCTATAAAGTGGGCAGATATACTTAATGGAAGGTGCTACGAAGTTGTTTATGTAACAAACTTGCCCTATTTGTTTGGCAAACCAAAAGAGCGTTAATATTGAGAAAGAACCGTATATATAATTATAATCGGCCGTTTACTTGTTATTCACAACACAAGTCTTCACTTTGTTTCAACTTTCTTTTCTTTCAGGTATACATATTGAATTCTTAATATTAATTTCAGCATGTCATCGTTTATCCTATATATTGCTATCAAATTTATGGTTTGTTTATTCATGCATGTGCCTAAGTCAGGACGCCTTATACCTATCTCCCCCTAATTAGAAAATGTCTTTATAAGTAAACTTTGTGTTGATATTTAGCCTCGTTTTAGTAAGTAAAAATAATACCATATGATACACACAACTTGCACCGTACTCGTAAGAGATTCATATCTTTTTTTTGCTTGTTAGGTCACATAGAATCAACTTCTCTTGCCAAATTATCTTATACTTTCATATTGCTAACAATTTATAGGCTTTTTTTTTTTTTACAAATCAATTCATAGGTTATTTACGCATGGCTATGTATTTTTGTACAATTTTAATAGTTCATCTAATTATTTATGCATGTTTATAAATCAGTGGTTGAGGAGATTGTATGTTTATAAGTTACCCATAGCCTTGATCGCAAGTAATGTGATTTTTTTTTTTTGTTCGAGTCTCTAAAGTGAATTGTCTTATTTTATAAGAGTCAAAATCCATTGTTGTAGTAGGTAGTCATTGGACCAGTTTTTAGGGGTCCACATTAGATTCTCAGTTCTCTTGTCACCTTTTATGTAGTAGTTTCTCATTACTCTTCTCACCCTTTATACAATTCAAAATATCTTTTGCAGGCTAATTTGTGTCTGACGTAGTTGAAAGCAAACAAGTGATTCCAATTATTTGCAAAGAATTCCTTAGGCCTAACATGAAGGTAATATTTTTTTGTATTGTTCCTACTTATCATCTCAAGTGCGGTTGTGGAAAGTCAAGATGAACGCAAACATCTATCCGTTACTATAAGAAAGGGGGGAGGGGGACATGGAGGTGGCCATGGAGGTGGCCATGGAGGAGGAAAGGGAGGAGGAGGAAAGGGAGGAGGTGGATTTGGAGGAGGTTCAAAGGGAGGAGGAGGAAGAAAGGGAGGAGGGGGATTCGGAGGAGGAGTGGCAGGTGGAGTGGCCGGTGGAATTGTTGGTGGATATATAGGTGGATCAATCGCCAATGGCGGGCACAATGGTGGATATAATGGTGGGTACAATGGCACTCAAAATTCTGCAGCAACAATATCTGCATGGCCTCATTTTTGTGTCTCAACTTTGATTTTGTGTTTAAGCTTTTGGCTTTAAACACATTTGTTTCACTTCTAGTAGTTAAGTTTCATTTTTAGTTGCTATTATTTAGACCTACATTAATCCACTCTTAGTCTTTATTGCTACTAAATATATATTTTGACCGCAATTAATATCATGTTCTCTTGTTGATTTGTTTGTGTCATTTGTAAATGTCAACCATAATATCATTTGGAAATGTAGTATGAATAGATGTATTAATCTATGCATGTTGATGAGAAAAAGAACTATAACACTTTTGTTAAGTAGTACTCTAACAAGGGCTAACTAGATACAAAAAGAACTTGTGACTCGTGAGGTTGAAATTCCAGAGAGAACCTTTGGTTATTTAGTGACAGTAAAGGAGCATAAGGAAGTTAATTTTGCTTTCTTTTGAAAAGATAAACTTTTTCCTAGGGACACCACCATGGATTTGGATTCTCTCCATTGAAAGTTCTATCAAGTTCTACGGAGAGAATTCAAATTCCTCCGGCATCCCAGAAAACCCAAAATATGCATTGATTGTCAAATTGTTAATTTGAAATTGACAGCAAATCTACTATATGTTTTTTTTTTTATATTAGTTGCATGGAGAGTAGGATTGCTCGCGGGTCGGGTTGAGTCAGTATATATAGGTCAACAAAATTGTATTTTTTTTTTTTATCAAAATTGAACCAGCACAATTCTTGGGTCATAAAATTGTATTTTCTATCAAAATCTAACCAACCCAATTCATTGATGAACAAGTGGTTCATACAGGGCTACGGAACATAATTTTTTGGAAAAAATTCCCAAAATCATATATAATGAAATATCATTTTATTTTTATGGAAATTCCAAAGATAAGGTTAAATTCTACGATTTTAAATTTTAACATTTGAACTAAATATCAATCTAGATCAACAAATAAAAATCTTAGATTACATTAACATTTTTTTTGAACTGATCGAGTTTATAGGTTTGTCAATTTAATATCATAAATTTGTTATCCGAACTCAATCAACTCAAGTTTGTTCAGGATGAATCGTAAATTAAATGAAGATAAAATACGAATTGGATTAGTTTTGGTCATCGAGTTAAACAAGTCTACTAGGTGCATGATCGTGCACACCTGATGGAGATGTATTTTGTTTTAAACATTGACACATGTTTGCAACAACATCTGATGTACCAAAATAATATTTGCAAAATATGTTAATGAGAGGTCAATTACATTGTGCACACAAGAAGCCTATGTTTGGTTGTGCGGTAGAATTTCCATGTCTGGGCAAAAGCACGACATGAATTCACGTTTATATTAAAGCTACAAATAGTAACTTTTCAAAATCTCGGCAAAAAGACCTCCAAACATGTGGCTGGGTTGGCAAAATGCGGAACCAAATACATTGGAAAAAAATGTCAACAAATTTAGAATATTCTATTTTGTTTTGTCAAGAAAATGCTCCAAGGTCCAAGCCAACCCAAGTGGGTTTAAACTTTAAAGTTATACATTGTTAATTAATTATCATAATTAATCGGTTCTGTTGTTACCAAAGAGTTGACTAATGCCTTGCATTTCAGATTCGAGAGTTGAGATTTACTGTGATCTTGTTAAACTTCTAGAACCCAATTCACTTAAACTACTTAATGACACTCTGTCATATCACATTTATAGTCTTTTTAATTAAATTTTTAGTTTATTTTTATTGATTTAGTATTTAATTTTGAGACATTTTAAATAAATTGTTGTTTTTGAGTTATTGAGTCGAATAATAAAATGATTGAAGTTTGTTGTTTATCATCATAATTATTGGTCATGTGATCAAACAAGATATAAAGAAGGTGTTGCATACTTTGGATGGCTGAATAGTAAAGATATTAGAAAAAACATGGCATTGTGCAATTAATAGGTCACATGACATTTAACAAGTGGTTGCATTGGGATAAATAGTTTTGGCTTTGACCCAATGTTGTTGTGTGTTGACCCAAGATGAAAAATTAGGAAGCAAAGTCACTTGGAAAGAAAAGAAAAACGGCACAAGACATGATGTAAAAGGAGGAGGATCACGCTGCACATCATCACGTTTTGGGGGAGAAGAGAAAAGGGGAATTCACGTTTTGGTGATCACGGTTTTGGGGGGAGAATTCACTTTTGGGAACAAAAGGAAGAGCGACGACATGCCAAACAGGAACGGCGATTAGAAAGAAAATTCAGAGCAATGTCGGCAACTACGAAACTCTCGGTTTTATTTTCTTTTCATGTTGTTTATTTTCTTTTGTGTATGACTACTAGCCCCAACTTCCATAAGAATATGAATTGATCTTACGTTTTAATTGACTACTAACCCTATCTATTAATTCTGATCCAATAATTCAGCTTAACTTTACATATGAAACTAGAGATAGGAAATTGCGAGTTATAACTTTAGGGTTAACGAACTAGAACTTTGCTTCCGAAATTATTCAATCGACTTAAGAGATTAAGATGTTATGACTTAGGAAAGGGTTTTGACTTAGGTGAACATTGGGAGTGAAGAGGAGAAAATTACTCACGGTGAGCAATAGAGTATTCGAAAGGCTTGATCATCTGTTTTAAAAATCTAATTTTTAAACCAGTTTATTTGCATTTCTTTACAATTTGATTGCAACCAATCCAACTGCCTAGGGAAACAATAAATTTAATACATCCTTTGTTTTAACGTCTTTGTCGAGTAGAAATTGAAACAGTCGTTGTGGATACGAACTTATAAATCTTATTACTTCGATTCATTTTTAGTAGACTTGCTAAAAGTTTATCACTGTCTTTCATAAAAGATAATTATTGAGCCTTGAGAATTGAGATATGTCTATTGAATTCTTTCTTAACAACTAAACATTTGACCCGTACGAGGACATGTCTTATAGAGTTCAAGACTTAAATATTTTTTAACAATTGATTTAATTTATTATTAAAACAAAATATAACAAAATAACAAAAATAGGTATTATTCATTGTATTTACCCAAGTGTCCTTTTCAACTATTTGTGTTCAAATATCATTTTTTTTTGTCTTTAGTAATATATCATCAAATTGCATAACTTGGACTGTGCTCGTAAGGGATTCTTTTATTACTTTCTTCTTTTCGTCGATCATAAATCGCACAACTTGGAAGAAATAAAAAAGAAAAAAAGAAAAAAAAATTATAAGCAAAAGGGAAAATTCCAATGTAGGTGAGTGTTTTGCTTCTTCCAATAGAGTCATTTTCAATTATAAGCTTTCTTTTTAGATTTATGATATAGTTTTAGACTGACATTTTGTATATGCATCAGTTTTATAAATGGAAACTGGCTAGATAAGTGGCAGTTAGTGCAGTTAGAAGGAAACCACATAGGGCAGTTCTATTCGTAGTTGAACTAACATGTTATTTGGTTCAAATAAAATGAAAAATTAACGTAATATTCATGTTTTCCTTTTTATTTTTATTTCTTCAATTTTGGATTATTAAAAGAAGAGGGAGAAGAAAAGAAAAAGATGTTGTTTATAGAAAAAATGAAGTAAAAAATTTATAGATGAAATGTGGGATAAAATATTTGAAAAGAAAATTTGTTATTGAATAAAATATTATAAGCAAAGGAAATAAAGACGAAGAAAGATATGAAAAATAGTACGAAGGAAAAATTATAAATGAAGTACGGATGTGTGAAAGAGGAAGAGAAAGAGAATTGTAACACGCGAATGAGAAAAGAAATGTAGTGGTGATGCATGTACACCCGTAGGTGGCATACCGCCCTTATACAACATGCCACATGTAAAAAAATATATAAAATACGCAAAACATTGACAACTCAAAAAAAAAGAAAAAAGAATGCCACTTTTGTCTCTCTCACCTATGCTCTCTCTCTTCTTTGTGATAACTCTTTCTCACCACCCATCTCGTTACAACCACCATTAGATTTCCAGAACCATGAGCCGATGGCTAGAGATTTCTCTCTCTCTCTCTCTCTCTCTCTCTCTCTCACCCTCATCGTCTCTCTTTCTCCATACTCCGAGATGAGAACAACCACCGTCGAAGCACCGACATACTGTGAAATTCGGCAACTAGAGGAGGTTGTGGCAGTAGAAGTTTGTTTCATCGTCCTTCTATTCTTATCAATGCTATATGATATCAAATCTACACCAGATCTAAATCATTCCAACTCTTATCTCTATCTTTTTTATTTTTTATTTTATATATATATATACACACACACACACACATATGAGGAGGGATATTTTGACTCCAAGAGTAACTCAATAGAGTTACTCCAAATCACTACCATCCATTTCATTTTAATCTAACAACCAGGATTAATTATCTGCTAATACACCGAACAAGATTCCACACCGGATCAACATTGGAGTTTGTTAACATCAAAAAGATCCAAGACTTTTCTTTCGATTCATACATTCAGCCAAAAAAACTGTGTTACGACAAAATTCAAATGAATATTGCTTCATCAACCAATGAAGTTTAGAATTGGTAATATATTTCATCATCAAAATTCTGATTGGGAATATATCCTTCGTTGAAAATTGGGAATATATCTCCATCATCAAAAATTAAATTGCATCAAAGTTTCTAATTGGGAATATATTTCAATTGCATCAGGTTGAATTTGGATTTTAATTGTTAATCTATTTAATAGCTTTGATCTCTTTGTTGAGTTTTGTTTGAAGGTATTAATCAGAAGAAATGTCTTTGATTGTTTTGTAGAACAAAATCCAATGGTTCGATCACGTGTGGAATCTTGTTCGATGCACAATCATATATTTAACCAGGGTTGTTAGATTAAAATGAAATGGATGATAGTGATTTGGAGTAACTCTATTGAGTTACTCTTGGAGTCAAAATATCCCTCCTTTATATATATATGAGACTTGTGTCTTTTGATGTTTAGTGAAACAGAGAAGAAATAGGAGAGGCAGAGGTTCAGGAAAAGAAAATGGGTTTGGTGTCAAGGTTGACGGCGGCGACCGAGATCAACGAAGAATGGGTTAATAGGAGAAGAAAGATGCAGAGGTAGTGGGTATGATGGCTGGTGGTGCAAGATGAGGCGACAATTGTGGTGGTGGTGGAGAGGGGGTGTGGTCGGGAAGGGAAGGGAGTCGAGAGAGGAACAAAAGAGGTTTGTTTTCATTTAGAGAGAGAAGATGAAAAGAGAGAGTGGTGAGGTGAAATTATAGTGTCACATGGGGGTGTATACTAGAGGTATGGACAAAAAGCATGTCTATGAAACATTACCCAAAGAAATGGGAAGAAGAGAAATAGAAAGTGTGCGCGAGATGATTGAAATGAGTGGAAACAATAGTAACATTTGAAATTTGAAATTCAAAGGGTATCGGTATGGGTATAAAACGCCCGATTTAGTTATCCATTAATTAATCGAGCTCAATGACAAGATCCAAAAGAAGTGAGATAACGGGATAAACCAAACTGCTGGTTTTTTTTTTCTTTATATGGTTATGGGTGTCCAACTTTTCCTAGTGCATGCTCCGGTCCACCCTTTATATTATGCATAAGGCTTAGTCAGCCCAACATACATTGTCTACCAAAAGGGGGAAGTTCCCGTGTAGAGTAGTCAGATATGCCTTTTTATGGTATAATAAGTTGTTTAGCAACCTATATTGTTTTGCCACAATGTGGTTAGATACAATGACATAACATAAGTGAACCTCCTTCACCACCTCGTCAAAAACAAAACCTCATAATGATGTGCGATATAGATCAACGACCTCATCAAGATATATGAACCACCTCGTACACTGACATAGCACCTACGTGCTCCGCCACCTCCAAGCTTAACTAACATATGGATAGCTACCAGGTTGCTCCTATATTGGGACCTCATCTGAACCAAATAATGCGTCCATCTACCTCGGGTTTCATTACACTCAAATATACATGGATTGTTTCCACTTACATGAGACTTACTTAAACTAGTAAGTGTCACCCTATTTAGGCAGTTGGTTACTTCGATATCTGGATTAACCTCATAACAAATTAGAGTAAAGCTAAGGAGAAAAGATTGCAATCAACAAGGAATCTATCATCAGATCAACTACTATAAATAGCTGATCTCACCCGCATGTATGATTACTTCAGATTATTTCACTTTTACCACAACTATACTCATATACCAAGTATGTCTGCTATCAATCAGCACCTCACTGTTTTTTTACGGTGAGAATCTGATTATGTGAGTGTATTTTGTTATATTATATTCATCTTGGTGAATTGTTTTGCACAATTAATTATGCTAACTAAATACTCCCTTCATCTTTTATTCCTTAAAAAAAAACCCTTCGTCTTTTATTATATGTCGCTTAGAAAATAATATTTGTTTTCGTTATTATATATCCTTTTACAATACCAATACATCATTAATATTTTTTTTACTATCATACCCTTTACTATTTATTAATCTATCTTCTTTCAATTCTTTTAAGAAAAAAGCTATATACAACAAATTGATTCTCGCGAGTACATACCGAAAGAGTATTCCACTGGGCAATTTTTTTTGTTTTTGATTTCCATCTATTCACAGACCTTCCCTTGAATTCCAACCAATCTTCATTTATAATTAATTGCTTTATTTTTGGGGATGTTTTCGGGATGCATTTTTCGCTGGATATATTACTCCTCTTCTTTTAATATCCCATTTCTATATTATTAATGAGAGATAATTTTATAAAACTACTTATAATTTCTTTTTCCAATATAAACACTACGCCAATTTTGACATTTAGTAACGCCCATTTAATAGCACTTTTAGAAAAAGTGCTAACAAAAAACTTACTTTGTTAAGTACAATAGCGTTTTGTTGCAAGTGCTATTATAATAGTACATCTAA
>Ga0315914_1007387_pt1 | contig 15221 bp, 5 predicted proteins | sample MpolenodulesMG_FD_203920 | JGI IMG/M metagenome (GOLD analysis project Ga0315914, IMG submission 203920) | Medicago polymorpha root nodule microbial communities from Los Angeles, California, United States - elongated nodules | ecosystem: Host-associated > Plants > Roots > Nodule | place: USA... | reverse complement strand
CCCTTCTTGTGGTTTTTCTCACCTTCAGAACAGACTCTGTTTTTCTAGACACTTAAGAATTCTAAGATATGAACTTTTGTAAGAATTCTCTAAGTTGTTGATGTGTTTAAACTTGCGACGTTTTGCTCAGAGAGTATTGGCCTTTTCTTGTTGTGTTCTTGTTTTTTTTATATATTGTTCTTCAAGTCTTTATCCCTATTTATAGAGGATTTGAGAGACGTTGAGAACTAGCCGGTACATCAACTTGTCTTGCTTGAAGCTTTGATTCTTCACCATTGATCTTTTGCCTGATTTGATAATTGTCCTATGAAGAACTAATTTCAAATCCATTCCACTTGAGACGGAACAACGTCTGCAGCAATATTACTATTATTCTTGTCTTGATGTAGAGACAAGTTGCAGAGATGGTGGTTGCAGAGGCATGCGCAGAGTTAGTGGTTGTACACTTCGTACATTGTACTTTGTCAACTCTGTTAAGCTTCTGGTGAAGTGGCTTCTGATGAGATGCTTCTGATAACCTTGCTTCTGATGACCTTGCTTCTGATGACGTGTCTTCAGGAGCGCTTTCTTCAGACGCATTTCTTCAGATGCATTTCTTCAAACCCAATTCTTTCAGACGCTTTAAGCTTCAATAAAAATTCCTTTGCTCTTTGACTTGTTCAATCAGAACCTTTATGAATAGTACTTTGATTAGGATCCTGTACACTTGAACAAATGTTTAGCATATCCAATTGATAATTTAATACCTTGTTATCATCAAAACTTAAGAGGTGATTATGCGAAACACCCTTTGTTCCAACATCTTCTAGGATAAACCTTTCAGAAAAAATTGGAGTTTGATTTTTAATGGGAACAATTTCTTAACGGACTATATTTACCTTCTGACTGAACTTCGAATTACTAGAACCCCTTTTTCTCTTAAAACCAGATGATTGACACCAAAAAACGACGGGAATTTGTTCCCCTGGCCTAGGGATGAGAATAGGTTGGGCCGCTCGTCAGGAGCCTATGACTCGAACTACTTAAAGTCTGATTCGTCCTAACTCGTTTGGTAAATATGTTAGGCTCATACATTTTAAAAAGCTCATTAATTTAAATAAGTCAGACTAAGACTTATAAAACAACCTCATATGCCTATCAGGTCGGCTCATATATGTATAATTACATGAAGTCCATTATGTTAATAAATTCTTGGTTCCTTCAGATTTATAATATCACAAGTTATTTTAGGCAATATATGCTTATAAAGTGAGAAAAAATTATGTACATGCTTTACAAAATTTTATTGGCTTATTAGCCTTTCAAGAAATATAGGTTTATTTTATTCAAAAAAAAAAGGTTTATTAGTCTTTTTTTTTATAAATAGGTCGAATGTTTTATTCAAAATTATTATCATGAACTAGGTTTTTAAACAAGTTATTAGTTGAGATCAAACTTTTAAAAATGTTAAATCAAGCATAAAATAAATTATTTGACTGCCTGACTTAGACTTTTAATATTTGAGTTATGTTATTCATCCTGACAGAGTTGATCACGAATAGTTCACGAAATTCAATCAATCAATTAAATTTGTTGTTGTCCGGACAAAATCAGGAGTTCATAGGGTAGTTTTGTGAGATCGTGAAATTTTCGCTAAGATTCCTTTCGCTATAAGTAGCAATTCTCCTTAATATTTTAAATTAGGTTTGATCTATTTAAAGAAAGTCTGGCTCGATCCGACAAATTTCCAAAACCCAATAAAAATACCCTTTTAAAAGAAATAATTTGTGAGTAAATGGCCACTTTGGTCCTTGATTTAGGATTAAATACAAAATAGTCCCTAAATATGCACTTTTGTTATCAGTTTAGTCCCTGACGTTAAAAACTTCTATTACCTGGTGAGGTGGCGTGCATGAGGTGTCACAGGGATAAAATGAAAGTAGAAAATTGTCACTTTGGTCCCTGGACCAAAAATCAATATCCCGAAATTGAATCTCAAATCTCTAAATCCCGAATTTAATCTCAAATCAGTTTCTACTAAAACACATTTATAAAACATGTATGTAGAAACATATTAATCAGTTTCATTGCACTTACACTGTAGAATGAGGAAAATATTATACTTGTTAGAATTAATGAGTAAAATATGGTGATTTCTTATAAACATTAAAATTCAGTACAATCTACGGAATTAACAAAAAAAAAATTGATTTCAACAAAAGAGAGAATTAGATGAGATTCAGAGATTTAGAGATTTGGAGATTTAGGGATTTGAGATTCAATTTGAGGATATTGATTTTTGATTTTGGACTAAAGTGGTCATTTTCTACTTTCACTCTAGTCCATGTGACACCTCATGGACATCACCTCATCAATTAACAAAAGTTTTTAACATCAGGGACGAAATTGACAATGGAAATGCCCACATTGAAAGACTACTCTATATTTAATCCTGTGTCAGAGACTCTTGTGACCGCTCAATAATTTGTCGTTGAAAAAAAGAAAGTTAATTCGTGGAATTTAGAATTTCAAGAGTTAGTTGCGTAAGCATTGCAATCCTTCCTCTATACATATAAAAGAATAGAAGAAAAGGTTCCGGGGTCCCAAACTCAACAAAAACAGTTTTGTGCCGATAGATACAAAGGTGTAGATAGAAGAAATGGCTTCATGGAATTCAGTTTCATTAGAAGTAACCTACGAAGTTCTTGGTTGGTTCGCTTTTATTGTTTGGTCCATCAGTTTCTACCCTCAAGTCATCTTAAATTTTCGCAGGAAAAGGTTTCTATTCTTTCTTTTTCTATTCTTTTCATTATGTCTAATCCGTTTGTTTAATTCTTATTTTGAAATTTTCAGCGTTGTTGGACTCAACTTTGATTTCGTGCTGTTAAATTTAACGAAACACAGTTCATATCTTATATACAATGCTTCTCTTTACTTTAGCTCTGCTATTCAAAAACAATATTTTCAGAAATACGGTTATGACCAGGTAAGCTTCCTTCTCTTACTAATAGTAACTTTAATCTTTTATTTATGTTGTTTATGCTAGATTCTTCATTTCAAGTTATGCCACATGAAACACGGATACAGACACTGACACGCCGACACTGTTAATAATTTGAGAAAATTACATAATTCAGTGTAATTACCGGTATCGGTGGTGTTTGACACCGGGACACGCCTAACCCGAGGAGTGTCCGTGCTTCATGCCATCATGCTAAAAGAGGAAACCCAATATTTTCACGTATTTTGGTTAACACAATGGTACAAATGAAGTCGTGTCCAATACTGACACTTGTGATTAAATCAAATTATGTTATTTTCATAAATTATTATCATTGTTGACATGTCAGTGTCCAATGCATGTTTGTTCTTCATAGGTATCCACTGGCTTTGTTGATGACTAATTTCCGCCAAGAGTTTGTTTGAATGAAGTATTTTGGACGGAGTGAATGGTTAATTTTTCTTTTCTAATTTAATAAAGCAATATTATGTTTCTAAAAATGGATTATGTGTGATTCAAATCTTATAATCATCTATTATATTATGCTTTCGATTTTAGAAGAGAGAATGGGACATGCGCTATCGGTGTAAAATAGTTTTACATTGACATTCAATGAAAATACACTATTTTAGCCCTTTAAAACAGTCACTTTCGTTTTGTAAGTACAACTAAGATGCTAGAAGACGACATTGCCTGTGCTGGGCCGTGGGTTCAAACTCCAATTCTTCACTTGCTTGTTTTGGGTCAAATAGCCTAAGGGCTAGAATTTCACCGATTGCAATGTCCGTGCCAACTGAGCTATGCTCATCAGCTCATGGAGACAGACTCCCCACTTCTCTGTACTTAGTGTGTGTGTGAGTTTTGCCGCTAGACTATTTAAGATGAAAGTTTTTAATAACCTCCATTCAAGCATATCTTAAAGTTTTATACAAAGTCGGTGATAGTGCATCAATGATCAGGGCTACAACGTCCTAATTTTTTAGTGTCTCTACGACTGTTATTAAACTTGCATCAGCCTCATTTACCTGAGATTCTCTGCAATATAAAGGATCTCGAGATGGCTACTACTGCAGTTTAAATCCTTGCATGGAACTATTTCTGTCTTGTTTTCATCATATTGATTTGTTTCAGATTACGTCTATTTTTCTAAAAGTTAACCGTGATTGTTTGAAAATGTAGGTATTCTTTTTTTTTTTTAATTATAAAATGTAGGTATTCTTTGCTCTAATGTACTTTATTTTATTTTAAAAAAAAGAAAAAGTAGTCACTTGTGATTATGGAACTTGCTGGGACAATAGTGTTGTGGAATCTGATCTACTTAGATTAGGACAATTTTTTCTGCACGTTGTGGAAATGATAATGTCTTTTAATGTTTGTGGAAATGATAATGTCTTTTAATGTTCTAGGATTTAATTAACAATTTTACAGTTATAATTTTATCTATTTCAGATGATACCTGTGGCAAAAAATGATGTTGCTTTCTCAATCCATGCTGTTCTGCTGACAGCCATTGCATTGTTCCAGATTGCAATCTATGAAGTAAAAATGATATTTCTTCTCGTTCTGAATATTGTTCTTTCTTTTTATGGTGTGTTCTATGACTGAATTCTCTATTTTACTGAACTTGGTAACTATTTCATTGTAGCGTGGAAGTCAGAAACTGTCCAAAATTTGTATTGGAATTGTCTCCATTGTTTGGCTGACTGCTGCAGTTTGTTTCTTTGTTGCTTTGTCTAGTCATTCATGGCTTTGGCTTCTCAGCATCTTCAAGTATGTTGTTTCTTCTCGAGTGGTCAATAACATCAGTTTTATGCCTTCGGACGTTCAACTTGTCTCTTGTGAATAGTTCGTTGCATGTACTTTTAGTCTGTAAACTATTATTCAACTGGAGACTTGAAATAGTTTATTCTTTCCCAGTTTGTTTCCGGCATGGTGTTTGTGAAATAGATTTGAAATATCAACTGGAGACTTTTAATTTTGTCAATGGTTTTTAGTGACCATCCTAATTCATCTCAAACTAGCATGATTTTTGTGAAACAAAAAGAAGTTATTTCTCATTTTTCACTAATTTTGGAGATGATGTGTGCCACAGAAAATTATTTCTGTGATTTGCATATAGGTAGTAGTCAGCGCATAGTTATAAGGTACAAGAAATTGATGCTGTGTCTTAAAATCTTATTGATCAATTGCCACCAAGAGATATGCTTCCTGGCATCTAAGAACATTTAATTTATTTACACTTTTTTGACATGTAAGGTGGACAATTGCATTTGTTTTTTATATTGTTGCTTATCGTCTCATTGTAATACAAAGCTTGCAATCTTATGTATTCGAACCATTTCAGAGGCTCAGACCTGCCTTTGTTATAGTGCTACAGTCTATATTCTAGACGATAAAAAAAATATCTAATTGCCTTAACCTGTGAATATGATTTACTTGTTCTAACTTGTTATTTAAACTGGTCATGTTGCAGCTCAATTCAAGTGCTTATGACTACTATAAAGTACATTCCCCAGGTTAGGGTTTTCTTTTTTCTTTTTCTATGCAAATGATTGTTGAGTAGCCTTTTTTTTAAGAAAAATAAATTCCCTACAGAACCTAATTTATTGGTTATGCTTCTAAATGCATATCAAACTATTTTCATTTTCTTCTTAAAAGTACTTGTTGTCAACTTAAGCTCAGACTCAGTACCTTTCTTTTTCTTAGAGAAAAATAAATAATTAAGTATGGAAAGTTAAATTGAATGGAATGAGTAAAGGTGGAATCATATTCTTTGATTCTTTCTCTAGTAATGGCATCCTCTAAAAGTTTGAACCCTTCCTATAGATCTATTTGTTGAAGCTCCGTTTTTCTATGATTGACATTTTGCTAGTGGCATGAAATTTCTGAGACACAAACTTCGTCTGTAGTACGGAACCTGTGATAATACACTTTATAAACTGAAGTAGATTGTTTTTAAATATTCTGTTCTTAATGTCCACTTGGTGAAGTAACCTGTAATAATTAATTAAAGAAATTTCTACATCATTATTTCTAAATCATTTTAATTAAAGAGAACTCTAACCTGTAATAATACTCTTCTGTTGATAACCGATGTAGTAGGGAACATGATTATTTTGCTGCTTGTAGCCGTCAATTTAACAACTTGTGTTATGAATATAGGTAAGCATGAACTTCCTAAGGAAAAGTACTGATGGATGGAGCATTGGGAACATTCTACTAGACTTTTCTGGAGGAATAGCAAACTATGGACAGATGGTTGTGCAATCAGTAGACCAAGGTTTGTTTGTCATGGACTCATCTCTGCGATTGATATTTGATTCTATATTTTAACTGACATTTTAAATCCCGTCTTTCCAGATTCATGGGTCAACTTTTATGGGAATATAGGAAAAGTGTTGCTCTCTCTGGTATAGAAAACTCTCAAACAAAATTTTGCTTCATTCTTAAGTTACAGTTCTTTCTTCCTTTTCCGTTCCATTTATTTTACATAATGTTATGGTTCCTTAAGCAGAAAATGAAAATAGAGAAAGTAAAACGGTAGGTGTGTGAGTGCGTTTATTCTGAATCAAATTTTGCATAGATGTAGGATAGTTCATGTGCTTATCAGGTAATGAAGCCACGGCTGCTTGAGGCTTTTGTGATACTTCTTTTAACTGTAGACATAATTGCAGGTATCTGTATTCTTTGACATAATTTTCATTATTCAACATTATGTCCTGTATCCTGATAAAAAATCCTCCAAATTGGTGACCACCACCGAGGATGAAGATCAAATCAGAGAGCACCTCAACAGGCCTTCTGATGAATCTCCATCAGAGAATGTGTGACATGTTTTGGTTCAGAATAACCGATCATGAAGATCAAATCAAAGAGCACCTTACCAGGCCTTCTGATCGAACACCCCCACAGAATGTGTAAGATATATTTATTATAGTTTGTCATGTATATCAAACTTCCCATCATTGATATCAATATGAAAGAAAAACTAGGATTATTTTTATCCTTATACCACAATTCACCAAACTTTGTTGTAAGATATAGATTTATAGCATCGATCTTTATGCCAATTTATATCACAGTAAATTTGTAATTACAGACTAGCTATCTATTGACAAGCTACTGATCCCCACTCAGGCCTAGGACCTAGGTACAAGTTGTAATCAACATAAATATGCACCTAATTAAGCTATAAGAAATGCTGTTTGAAAATTTCACACAATAGTCCTCTCAAGGTTGTTAAAATCAAGTTTTAACCGATCATTAAGATCGTTCAAAGACCGCTTTGTCAGGCCTTCTAATCAATCACCACCACAGAATATCAAACTTTCCATTGATTGATATCAATATCAAAGCAAAACTAGGATTGTTTTCATCCCAAATACGATGATCACTGTTTGGCTTGGAGCTTCAGCAAACTTTGTTGGAAGTTATAGAATTAAAGCCTTGATCTTTATGTCAATTTATGTCATAGTAAATTTCTAATTACTGATTAACTATCTATTGAAAAGCTACTGATCCCTACTTTATAAGATCGGTCCAATCGTTTTTTAAACCTGTTCAACGGATTTTAAAAGTGTCAGCGTGAGTTAACTTCCACTGAAAAATCCCGAGTTGTAGTTAACTCCCGCTGAGTTAAGGGAATGAGCAATTTTGAAAGGAAGAAGAGCAACTTTCATTTAGGTATTATCTGATCCATTTCTTGTTGGGTCTTATCTGTGAAATTTGGCCCCTCTATAGCAATTAATAACTTCTGTGATGCCATTTCTTTGTTGTTCGTTCAAATTGACAACTTTGCCTTATGCATTAACAACTTTGTCACACATTTTAACCACTATTTCTGATGCTCCTTTATAAAATACTCTAACCTTGTTGGTGCTATGGGAAGAGAGAGACAAGAACTGGCACAAGAACTGACATTTTTTTCCGGGTTGAATTGAAAATCATAGTATAACTTAGAACCACCTCCTAATATCAAACCAAATCCATGCAACGATGATTCTGTTGTAGAAGCCATCACCTTGTTTTTGGGTTATATTTTCTAGGAAATCTGTTAAAAAAGAAGCTGGTATGAAAAGTACTAGTTTCTAAAGATGTAATGAAGATGCAGAATTGTTTGCTCCTCTTCTTGGAAACATTGTCCTCTCTTTATATCAAGTCTTAAATAGTTTCTCTCACAACTTTTTCCACTCTGTTAAGACTTAAGACCTACAAAATCGCATAAGAACAAAATGAATTATCGAGAGTTAAAAGAGAGACCTGTTGTTTGAGGAATAAAGTGTTAGATAATTAGATTATTTTAGATAATATTTACCTTATGTCATTTTACTCTTTTAGCCTTGAGGGTTGTATTTAAACTTATCTTGTGCCTCATTTGCAATCAATCAAACCTTTCAACAATTATCTTCTCTCTAAAACCCTAAAACTCTCATTCAACACTATTCTTTTCTTTTGTACCGAATTAATGGAATGATCTTGTCTCACTAATGGTTGACGCTGAATTGAGTTGATGGAGGGTGCATGTTAATGGGTGGAAAATGCTTACGTGTACCGAAACCAAACATTAATTAATTAATGGCAAATTACACTAACCTCCCCTAAGGTTGTCTTAAATAACGCAAACACCCCCTCTAGTTTTAAATCAAACATTAACCTCCCTTATTTTGTTATCAAATAAACAGACACCTCCCTTCCATCTTAAGACCATTAAATTACATCTTAACACCATTAAATCTCTCTGTTAACACACTCTCTCTCTCTCACTATTATGAGCTTTTTTCCTTCACTTCATTGCTGAACATTTTTTCTTCCACTATTTTATTAAGTTTCTCTTCTATTTTTTGTGGTTGTGTAACTTCTTTCTATATCATGAATCAATCTGTATTTAAAATTTGTTTATTTTATGGATTCTATGAAATGCAATTTCACCAAACAAAGGGAAAAAGAGCCCTGCAAGTTGCATATGGCTTTCAATTTTGAATATATGCTAATAGACACAGAAAAGAAAAACTTCAGGCGCACAAAAAAACCTAAGAACAGAAGGGAAAAAAAGTCACAAACAATAATAATTTGACTATTTTTCAAATATGAACTTTGGTCTTTTGGCTATATTCAATCCATTGTTTCATGCCTTTTGAATTGCATCAGCCTTGAAATTTTTACAGGTTCTGTGCTTGAGAAAACAAATGACTCGGCACTGTATTTTTTAAGAAACAGCTACAAAAATGATAAAGTACAACCTTTGTTGTTTCCTTATCTAACAGAAGTTTAACAGTGTTATACTAAGGTGAGGTTTGTGTTTTTTTGAAAACTAGAGGGAGTGTTTTTGTTGTTTAAGTAAAACTCAAGAGAGGTCAATGTAATTTCTCCATTAATTAATTGAAGGTTTCAGGTCATTAAAATATATATAATATAATACACCACACATCAAAAGCCCAGCCAAAGTTGCACGCGAGGTGGTCAAATTGAGTGTCATCACCCGTTTACAAAATTGGTTATCCCCAAAGGCTGAAGTTGCACGCGAGGTGGTCAAATTGAGTGTGTCATCACCCGTTTACAAAATTGGTTATCCCCAAAGGCCGGAGTTGCACGCGAGGTGGTTAAATTGAGTGTGTCATCACCCGTTTACAAAATTGGTTATCCCCAAAGGCCGGATCCCCAAAGGCCGGAGTTGCACGCCAGGTGGTCAAATTGAATTGAGTATGTCATCACCCGTTTACAAAATTGGTTATCCCTAAGGGCACACCTTTAGAGTCGTAGGTCCACTATATAAACACTATAATTGTGTATAAACTAACCAATGCGAGCTTCTAAGATTTTTTCAATTTACACACAAACACACACGTAGTGTTCCAACAATTATGTAAGCCTTTGGATGAACTAAACTAAAAGGGAGGAGAGGTGCAGATGGAGAGCAATGAAGAGATTGTCGGATAGGGTTAAAAATCCACACATTCATTTTAGTAATTTAAATTCAAACTACAAAATCAAAATGTGAACCATTTGATCTTAATCCAACAATTTTGATTTGTTGACCAATAAAATGCAGGAATTTAGTGATCGGAGTGAATTCGGATTCCTTAGAAGTTAGAACTATATTTGAGAATTGAGGGTCGAACTCGAAGCATCTTGAAACATTTTTTCTAACATTATATAAGAAGGATAAACTACAAATGGTGTGTTCATTCCGACATATATTAATACAAAACAAGTTTACATCTTTTAGACATTCTCAGCCAATGTCTGATCAGAAGACTTGGCATTATCAAAGTCAGGAGATGTCTCTAATTTGCGTTTTCTTTCAGGATATAACACATAATGTTGGATGATGAAGAGGATGTCAAAGAATATAGACACCTGCAATGTTAAAGAATGTGATGATTGATTTAATGAGTGAAATCATTTCAAGAAACCAATAATGTTTCATACAGTAAAAAAAAACAATCATAAATGTCAAATAATGATACACTGTTGCATACCAAGGATAGCAATAGTTTTCCTATGTTTCCATAGAAGTTCACCCAAGAACCTGAAAAACAAAGATGGAATTTTAAAATCACGTTTCTTCAAAGTATAAATAAAGAAGATAGATTATAGATGATATTAGTGACCTTGATCAATGGATTGCATAGCCATTTGTGCATAGTTTGCTACCCCTCCAGAAAAGTCCAGTAGAATGTTCCAAATGCTCCATCCATCAGTACTTTTTCTCATAAAGTTCATTACCGCCTATTTTCACAACAGAATTTATTAAGATGTATGGCTAACTTCAGAAGAAAAAATGGAACAATAAGTTCGACAAAATCACGGTGGTTCACTTGAATTTGTGAAGCTTCAAAGTGTAGCATTTGCAAAATTTACATGTTCACCGTAATTCTGCAAAACTCAATGTCAATCTAAACATGCGTTGCATTCATTGATGATAAGCTCTGAAATACGGACACAAACAGACACCAAACACAATATTGACACTAACGCTGACACATAACAACTGATGATAATTCAAAAAAATAAGAAATGATTGAATGCAACTACATGTATCGATCTTTCATGTCTCAGAATCCAACAATGATACGTGTCAGGCATCAAACAAGATTTTTATATGAATTGTTACTTATCAGACTATCGCATTCTTATATGTACAAAACTTGTACAGTTGATTTATATTACCTTAGACTATCACAAGCATTGTATGAAATATGAACATAAGTATAGAAATTAAAATGTACTTACACAAATTAAAATTGATACTGACCTGAGGAATATATTTTACAACCGTCATAGAAACTTGAATGATACTGCAAGTTGATCAATTTCAACAAAAGTCAGAAAGAAAGAAAAAGAGGTTCCAAAACAAAGCTTCCATAAACCATAATGCATCAAAATTCAAAAGCAGTAACAAATGAAAACCGATAACATACGTGAAGATTGAGAGAAGCCAGAGCCAATGATGATTGTGCAATGCAATAAAGAAACACACAACTGCTGTTGTCCATGCAACAGTGACTATTCCACAAGCAATTTTAGATACTTTCTGGCTTCCACGCTGCATAAAGATAATCGGAATATTGTTACATTTAGAATAATCTTAAACTCATGACAAGAATAATAATTAAGCTAAATGGTAAAGGAAAATTGTACTAACATCATAGATTGCAATTTGGAACAAAGAAACTGCTGTTAGTAGTACTGCATGGACTGAGAATGCAACATCATTTGCTGCCACTGGTATCATCTGCAAAAAAACCAAAAAACTTTATGTTTTTTAAACATGAACAAGAACAGTGGGAGAATAGCTAGTTAACTCAGTCCCTTAGATGTTCAAAAAAATCAAAATTAAGAACAAAAATAAGGGGTCAATTTCTGAAATGCATGATGGACCATAGCTCATGTCATGTTTAACATATGTTGTAATCATTCACATATTCAACAAATCTTACATCTAAAAACAGGGAGGAAAATTAGAAAGACTTCTGCAACATCTAGCCTTCTACCAATTATAAATATTAGCATAGAAGTATATAATTATAAAATTCTATCATAAATTGAGTTCTACGTTATTTACATAAAAGTAACAAAAGAACATTTATAAGTACAAAACAATTTTTTATGTTCAATAATTAATGTATCTAATCACATTTATAGACTAGATACATTAATTATTCAATAAACTTAAAAATTTGTTTTTTGTTTATAAATATGATGAGAGAGAGTAGTTTATAAACAAAACACTTCTCGACCTATCGAGACACTTAAAAAAAACATAAAAGAAAAGCCCCTGAAGTCTTTGAATATGACTGTTGAAAAGTGAGGGTCTAAACCACACACAAGTTCCTTTAGCTCTTTAACATGAACTAAGCAGTAAGGACTACATACACTAAAAAAGTCTCATATTGCATAAATCGAAGACAACTCAACATATTAAATTTATGCTTATCATGTCAATACTTTTTTAAAATATTAATTTCATTATTATAAATTTAAAATAAAATATAATTACTAGTAATTTATTAAGGTGTTCCACAAATAATATTCAATGAACCTAAAAAAATAAATCTTTTCTTATATTTGGAGCGGAGGGAGTACAATTCATAAGGCTAATTTTATAATAAAAAACTTAAAAGTGGTATTTTTATCATGAGACAGTATTTTATTCATTCACTCCTTTTATTAATCCCATTCAAAGCCTATTTATTATTCTTCCTACGTAACCGTAACACGTCATTTTCTTATTCTTTCTTTTCTCGTTGACTTTTGTGTAAGTGTAAATGGCCATATGATAGTTTAATGTTTTTTCTATCTCTCTCTTCTTTTTTTTTTTTTTCTTTTAAGATAGCTAGAGTTCACACATTTTAAATGTGAAGAAGTGGGGTGTCCAGAGTTCGAACTCCGACCCCTACATATAATATGTATTTGTTTCTACCAACTAAACTAAGTTCACAAAACATCTTTCTATCAGCACATCTTTTCGATAAGCAGGAACCAGATCCGAGTTCATATGATATGATATAACAGTGCCAAACTACGAATGTATAAAAAACTAGTCTCTTTTCACAAGATAATCAATTTAACATCAATAATAAAGGACAATAAATATATTGAATTGAATGGTAATTGAAAAATACACAAACCTCTTTCTGGCCGTATTTATCTCTATATTGTTGTTGAATTGTAGAGCTAAAGTACAAAGATGCATTGTATATAAGATATGATGTATGCTTTGTCAAATTCAGCAACACGAAATCAAAGTTCAAGCCAACCACACTAATCAAACACAATAACAAAATTGATCAGAATATAGATATAATAATAATCTAACATACTTCTTAAAAAAAAATAAAAAATAATCTAACATAAAATAGTATCATAAAAAAAAATTATGAGATATTGTTTTCTGGATTAATACCTTTTCCTGCGAAAGTTTAAGATCACTTGAGGCCAAAAACTAATTGACCAACAAACAAAAGCAAACCACCCTAAAGCTTCATAAGAAACATGCAGTGGAACTGAATTCCAAGAAGACATGATTTCTATGTTCAACTTTCTTTTCTCCCAAATAATGAACTTTTTTGGTTTGGTGTCGATTTTTCATATACTATGCATTTATGTTGCACAGTATATATAGCCAATCTTTTTTTAAAAAGAAATAAAAAATTTGTTTCTTTTATCTATTTTTGCGGGGTGGGTAGTTATGAATGAGGAATTGTATGTAGACAGGATTTGTGACAAAGGGAGTAAAATTATGTATTTTATACGTATTCATCTTTACTATAATTGTAGTTGTGATATAATCACGCGGCACTCATTAATATGGAAATTGGAATTGACTGACATTAAATTGAGTCAATATACATTTTCAAGGTCAAAGACACTTGCTAGTTACATGTACTACACTCTTGTACTAAGAAATAAAAATATTGACATTATTATCACTACAAGAAATATTGGATTTTCCTACAAAACTTTCCGAGGAAATTTCCTACGAGTTTGTTTCGTACGAATTAGCGACGAAATATTCGTCGGAAAGCATATGTCAGTCAAAGGGGGACCCTTATACACAAAAAGGTGGGGTGTGGCAGCATGTGATTGGCTGCTTTTACCGAGGAAAACTTTCCTAGGAAAAACTAGGCCCCACATGCAGAGAAACTAGTACGTGGATGTATGTGATTGGCTTGCTTTACCGAGGAAAAGTTTCCTAGGAAAGCTGCGGCCCCACATGCACAAAAACCGTTGAATAAAGGGTGCGTGGAAGGTTGTGATTGGTTGAAGTTACCGACGAAAGTTTCCTAGGAAAGCAAGGTGCGTGGAAGGTTGTGATTGGTTGCCGTTACCGTTGCAGCATCATCTGTGTGTATAAATACCACTCTTCAATCACATTTTCTTCACTCTATTTTTTTCCTTACAATTTTCTTCACTCTATTCTCACTCAATTTTTTTTAATATCACTCAAATTTTATTCTCCATCATTTTAATATCATTATTGAAGTTTCTAACACAGGTTATTATTGTTATTTTTTATAATTGATTTCAATTTTACATGTGTTTGAATTTATAAATATTTAATGTAGTTATATATTAAAATAAATTACATTTTTTTTATAGTTTTGTTGGTTCCGATCCATTTTGAGGTTGTTCGTTGCCGTTGATTTTGCTGCCTCTGCTTAGTTCGTCGACTTATTATTTGAGGTTGGTATATTTCATACAAATTTTAGAAAATGTGATATAGATTAGAAAATGTTATATATTTTAGTCATAAAATATAAAATATAATATAACTTTTATGCGATAACATGTTTATTTTCCACAAATTTCTAAATATTTAGGTGATTAGAAAAAATTGTTATTTATATTAGAAAAAGATTTACGTATAAAAAAGAATGTTAGAAAATGGAACTAATTTGAGTCAATTGCAGTGACGCGAAAAATGGATCAACATACTTTTCATCGTAGTTGGATGTACGATAGAAAATATCCAGGGAAAAGGAAACTTAAGGCGGCTTTTGTAGATGGAGTTCGTGATTTTGTTGCTTACGCCATGGCGCAAGATGCCTTTCAATTGGAGGGAGGGATAAGATGTCCGTGTGTTAAATGTACGTGTAGGTTGATTCGGTCAACTTTCATTTTTTTCCTCCATTTTTCTTAATTATATTATTACTTAAGTTAAAGTAAAAAATCATGTGGATCATGTGTATATTACCACTAACTAAGTTTACAGTTTAATTCCCTAAAAAAAGGTTTATAG
>Ga0315914_1007384_pt1 | contig 15224 bp, 7 predicted proteins | sample MpolenodulesMG_FD_203920 | JGI IMG/M metagenome (GOLD analysis project Ga0315914, IMG submission 203920) | Medicago polymorpha root nodule microbial communities from Los Angeles, California, United States - elongated nodules | ecosystem: Host-associated > Plants > Roots > Nodule | place: USA... | reverse complement strand
ATATGCGCTAATGAGGCGGATAAAATCCTCAAGGACAGTGACTATCACGCCTCAGGTTACGTAACAATGTGCGTTAGTCTTGCAGGTTTCCTCTAACTTGATTTGTGAAGATTTTGATGGAGCTGTCAGCAACCAAATTCGATAAGTTCCTTGTGCTTTATTTTGCTTTATTATTAGTCATATTTATTTGTTATGATATTTCTCTTTAAATTCTTATATGTGATAATTTACACATCTAAATATACAACAATCTTGAGGATTTTATTTTCTAATTAAATCTGTTTATAATTAAAGTCATGGAGGACACTACCAGCGTTGGAAATGAGCAAACTTCTTTGGTGTTAATTGGTTTCTCTATATGTGTTTTCACGGATACTAAACGTACAGGGACATCCATGTTTATGTGTTGAAGAAGCCAGGTAAATTTTGTTGCTGCTGATATGGAAATACATATATGTGATAATTTGAGATAAGTTCTTTACCTGGTATGTTTATATTTTTTTTTTATACGCTAGTTTGTATATCTATATGATTGGAGAAATTTATCAAGCATAATTTGTAATGTTCTTGTTGGATGGATATACTCTAAAATTGAATGGCAGCATGAGTGTATATATTTCAGATTCTAAATAGGCCATTACATTAAGACTAATAAGTTGATCATATATTCGGTGAACAATTCTTAGCTAATTGAGTGTTTTGACCAAACTGTGGTCACAAAGTTGTAACATCTGATCTGTCTTAGATTTCAGGCTTGTTGGATTTTGATTAATTGGCTATTATTTATGCCAAACTGATGTAGGCATAACATTCCCTTTATCTTATTTTTCGATACTGTCAAGCATGAAATATGACTATTGCGACACTATTTGTTTTTTTTTGGTAGTGAGTGACACTATTTGTTTAAACACACTGTTAGTTTTCTCTAATTTTGAATTCATATTCTATTTGAGATATCATTTGTGAATATTTATTTTTATGCCGTATCACTTTTAAAATGAGGGTTGTATTTGATTTAGTTAATTCATGACTAGTATCATGTAAAAAGTTTTATAATTTAAAATTTCATAGTTTGAATGTGCATGTTTTGGTAGATAGATTTGAACATGTTATACGTAATTGAAAATGCATTGTTGATAATGAGAAAGTATATGAGATTATGTGCTGGTTGAAATTACTTGTTTGTAATTACCTTCTATTGGTCTGATGCAACTATATTTAGTATAATTAACTTGACAAGCCTCACAGTTTGATTACTTCTATTTCTCTAATTTTATTTTGGCTTCAATAAATGAGTTAGTTGATGTTATAGGTGTGAAAATATTATACTTGTATTCTTTGAGGAATATTTGAAATGACTTTGACACCTTATATGAGTCTTCTTGAAAAATGAAAGTAGTGATGACTTAATTGAGGAGTTAAATTTATGAGTAATTAGTTTGGAATTTGGAGTTAAATTGTTGAAAACTACTTATGATGTGCTAACACTTGTTTAAAGAAATAAAGTTATACAAGCAGATCTGAATTAAGGCATCAGAGAATTAACTGTGGTTGGTGGTATAAAATCATAAAGATGTGCGATATTTTGAAATTAAAGTATTGAGTTTCATGAACTTTGTGAATCATATGATCATATATTTAAGCTGCATTGTTTTGATGGGTGTTTTTCAGAATAGTACAAATTTTGTGGTTTGTTATGCTATATATTTTTGTCCTGTGTGATGTTTAGTTTTAATTTGAAAATAGCACAGGCTCATGAAAATATGATGTGGCCTTCTGATGTTTTGAATTGCATGCTACTGGATATAGTGATCTATGGATTATATATGGATTTGTCTTCTTACTTAATAAGCTACGATTAGCTTAAATCATTAGCCTTATTAAAATGAACACATCACATACAAACAAAAACCTCAACGAGGAAAGGGGTGTTGTAGAGGACAAAGCCACCCATCTCACCACCACCAGCCACCACAACAACTAGAAACAAAAGGTTGGATAAGGAAGGAAGGGAGGCGATATCTGGATCCAAACTGAACATGACAGAAACGCAGCAAGACCAGAACAAAATGGAGCGGAGAAAGCACACCACCACAAAACGACTGGAGAGGCTGAAGAAGGTGGTGTCACACCACCAACAAGACCACCATCAGCCTTCAGCTACCACCCACCAACCCCACCACAAGTGAACCAGCCCTACCCACCAACAGATCGCAAGTCCCAAGCAGATCCAGCCTAGAAACGTAGACAACCCAATCCAGATCGAACACCAAACCCAGCAAAACGTGAAACCAAGAGAAACTGGGAGAGTAGATCATGAGGATCTGGGAAAAGAACCAGCGAAACCAGATCGAAACTGATAAGGAACCGACCCAAAGAGGGTTAAAGGGCGAGAAAGGTGGTGCGGAGGAAGGACCTCATCGCACCACCACCACCGGAATTACATCGGAGAGGAAAGGTTTGGAGAAGAAGGGATGATGTGTTGGTTTCAACATTCGTTTTGTTTGATCGCATTGTTTCTCAATTTTTGGGGAGAAGTGCACAAGATGTGCTTGATGCTATGAATCAGGTTAAAATAATTACCATTTACCATAAACTATTTCATATTTGTAGTCGTTTAAATATTTATATTGTTATTAGCAATGAATCAGACTGCTCCTCCACAAATCAGAAGATCTGAACTTAAGCCCTCATGCTGACAATTTACTTTGCAATGATAAGAATTGTTATTAACGATTCTACAGACGACCCACGAGAACTCAACTTATTTGTGGACAAACAAAAGCTGTTTAAGGTCGAAGTGAGTGATGCGAACTTATTCCGTAAAAAAATGACTGAGGAAGAGGACATTATCAAGAGATTCATATCACTTCATTGGATTAATGTACATTCCAAATATTAATGAATTTTTAAATGTCTGTTAAAGTTATCATTTTTTATAACAATCTTAAAATATGTCATCTATTTATACAGCTCGGCAATGATGAGGAGGAAGCTACTTATGTTGAAACAGTGTGTCAGTTGGCTGATGAGGAGGAAGCATCTTAAAATATTTCATATCTTTATACATAACTCTTAATTTAAAAATTATACTTGACCGAGAATTATTCAAAACTTTACAGAATTGAAGGAGTTGGTTCAAACAATAAGGATGAGATCAGCTGCCCCAATCCACCTTCGCCGCCGAGAGTTTCTGCTTGGTATTTTCTTAATTTTTGAGTGTTGATAGTGGTTATTCTGGTTATGGAAGTTATATATTAGGGTTAGGGTTAGCGTCGAGTGGGAGTAGTCCTGATTCGAAGGAGGTGAGGGAGAAGAAAGGGATTCCTGAATTAGAAGATGAAACGGAGCAGGAAACGGTGAAGGAGGTTCGTCATGAGAAGAAGAAGAAAGTGGCAGAGAAAGTGGAGAAGGAAAAGGAAGAGGCTGTTAAGGGTAGAGATTTTGGTGAAGGTACTTCGAATTCGAATAAAGTGCCATTGCAACAGGTGAGTAGTAGTGAGGGAAGTTCCAAAATGGTGTGGTTTCATAGTAGCGAAGGTAGTGGCGATTAGATTTCTTCTAGTGAAAAACTGAGTCCTGATAATGTTGTTCCTAAAGCATCTCCTCCTAGAAAGAAAGGGGTGAGTTTTGAGATTGAGGGTGATGAAGATGCGACTGTTACAACGGTGGAGATTAACGGCGAGTCTTCTATGTTGAGTAGCTTAAGCACTTTGTCTCCACATCTAGGGATCTAAAAGCGGTTGTTAGGGAAATTAGAGATGAGTTTGAGACTGCTTCTAATCATGGAAAAGAGGATGCGTTTCTTCTTGAGGTTTACAAACCACCTTATCAGTCAAGGCTTGCTGCATTTAGAGGTATCACGGATTTTTCCTTTGAGCTCTTTTTTGGGTTTGGCCTCATTGTGGTGCTATAGTTGTGCTAGAACAAACATGAGTTATGCATGTTATATAGGAGAAACTTTATTGGCTTACAACATTAAGCAATAGGATAAGGGGTTGGTATGTACATTTTTCATTATGCATTGTTTGGGTGTATGTTCCCATAACTGCAGCCTCCCAGTTTTGTGCTTCATGAAAATGCAGTTGCAGTTTGATTTGAAGGTCAAAGTAAAATGCATACTTCTAATGAACTTTCTACTGCACATATGTTGAATTTTATGTGGGATTTTATTGCTAATTTTGTTGATTCCTTACAACATTAAAATGCATTCTTCTTTGAATTATTAATCAACTAAATGATGTGAATATTACTGTTTACAGGTTTAATGTCTTGCCACGTACTTTTATGCAGTTATCTACTCAAGGATATTGGAGATGCTAGCACCTTCCAAGCCACCTTCGCATTCTCCATTCGGGCCGCCAATACAATGTTCTTCCAGGACAATGAAATTGGCCAAAGCATACTGTGAAAGCCCGAGAAAGAGTTAATATCAAATCCGATAAACCTTTCATCTACATTGGAGAAACTTTATGCATGGGAAAAGAAATTATACAAGGAAGTTAAGGTGTGAATATGGCTGCTTTGCAATTAGTTAAATGTTTGGATTCTTTAGCAGAAATTGTCTATGAAATTAGAAATTGTCAGAGCTATTGATAATTTGATATCCATCTAGCTGATTTTCTGTGTATCCTTCTTTTAGGGGACGAAGGATTCTGAAATTCCTATATATAGTTTCCCTTTCATACATTTATGTTGTTGGAGAGATGATATAAATTGAATCTTCATAAATCAATAACGTGTACTCTCTTAGGATCAATATGTCCTGCATAATCAGCATCGTTTTATATGACAAACTGCTTGTATTAATAAATTAATTTTTTTTGGTAGTGTATTAATAAATAAGTAAATATTGAAGGTTTCTTTTCGAAGTGTGCTTATTTGTATTTAACACTGTTCTCAGGATGAAGAGAGGTTAAGAGCTATTTACGAGAAGCAATGCAAGAGATAGAAAGCATTGGATAATCAAGGTGACGAATCTACTAAAATCGATGCTACTGAGTCATCAATAAACATTTGCATCAAAAGTGTTGAAACTATATCAGGGAGGATACATAAACTGAGGGATGAAGAATTACAGCCTCAGCTTGCAGCATTAATTAATGAGTATGAAATTGCTTCACTTATTCACTACTGTGTTAATCTCCTTTGAGTAGAAATTTCTGACACAAGCTTAAAATTCTGATAAGACAATACAGGCAAGGCCATTTTTTTTTTGGGTGAAAAGGGGCCATTTTTTTTAATATCATGTCAAACAGTGCTTCTAATCATAAGGATGAGGTGGTTGTGACTGACTCGGGACAGACCCCAACAGGCAAGTCATTGGTGGAAGAAATCAGCTGATAGCTTGGATTCAATCGACGAGGATGATCTTCATGGTGGCAATACATCAACCACTGAAGAGCCAAAAATTTCATTTGTCAAGATTGAAGAAATTAAATGATTGGCATTTGGAGGATATGATAGTGGTTGTAGCTCGAGTGATAGTGTTTAGTTGTCCTTTTGAAAGATTCTTAATCTAAATGCCTTTTTGGTTATCTGCGTATGTAACAGCCAAATATGATCAGTGTTAGTTTTCTTTTTTGGATTGGCCTTTGTTTTGTTAACTTTTGTTGGGTATGCATGAATTATCAGTGATGGCCTTTTTTAACTTTGTTGTTGCGTTTTTTGTCAAGAAAATTTGCATATGAATAATAGTTTCCCACCAAAAATTCTCTAGACAGACTTGAAATCCTTATGCCACTAATTCCAACTATAACATGTCAGTATAGGATTTTGGAAACAACTAATTCAGAAGTAGTAAACTCTTATGCCACTGATCCTTATGCCAACTATAGTATAACAGTATAGCAGAAATCCTTATGCCACTAATTCTCTAGACATACTTGATTTTGGAAACAACTAATTCAGTAGTATTAAACAACCAATGAGAAGGTATTGGAAACAACTAATTCAGAAGTATTAAACAACCACTAATTCTCTGTATGATGCTATGTCGAGAGTTACTTCATGAAAAGGCCTAAATATATTGGGGACTGATGCGGAAAATGAAGATATAAATGTAACATCAATTGTAGTTTATTAAATGTAACATCAATTGTAGTTTATAAATAAATATTTTAGAATGTATTTTAGTTAATTACTAAAATGCATAAAATTTTCATTATAATATTTATGGTTGTGATCAATTTGTTCGGGTCTATGTCAACATAATTGATTGGGTTTTTACAACCATAACATGAATATCATATGATATAACTTTTTTTTTTTGACGTTATCATATAATATAACTTAATACTATGATAATAACAACTTCAATATTTGTTAAAAAAATATAGTCTTAAATCTTAAACTCTAACAAACCTCTTGTCAAAAAAAAAAAAAGCTCTAACAAAACCTGTGGGATAGCATGGGTCAAACGTCTAGTATCTTTTAAAAAAACTAACATAAGAAACGGGAGGTTCTACCAAAATCTTTACAAACATCGACCATTGTAGGATCTTTTTTTTTACAATCAAATAGATTTTAGCCTAAAAGTAAGTTTTAATCTAAAAATTTGGAAAATTATCAAATAACTACAAATATTCTTTTGAAGTCCTTAATTGTAACTTCAACCAATATTTTTTTAAGCTCCAAAAAAACTTGGTCAAATGTTACCTTAATTTAATTCGTTTAGTTATCTAGCTTCAGTAAGTTGAAGCTGATTAAGAGTAGATATCTCTAACATCTCAGCTTAACTAAGTTCATTATTGAATTTCATTTAGGTATGCTCTAGAGTTTAAAAAAGAAAGGTAAATCTATAAATGTTTGAATATTATAGAGGTTAGAGAAATCATTCTCTTGTATTGACTATTGGGTAAATGTTCTTATTCATTGATTACAATGATGTAACTTAGTTCTATACTTCTATTTATAGGGTGTGATTCTAACTAACTGTGAGTCTTGCTGAGCAAGCTTTCTAAACAACCAATGAGCAAGTGACAACTGTTAATAAACAGTCACTGTACTAACAGAGTTGTAACTAACCGGTGTAATATAATAGTGCAGTGCAATGCAAGTAGAAAGAATGTACTAGTAAGTAGTAACTGTTTATATCTCACACCGTAAATCCATTTTATACATTAAAATCAACATATCTGATAGTTTTCTAAATTAATAAAAATCCATAAGCTTAATCTTTTTCACATATTAGTAAGAAGAATAAGTATTAAGAATCAAATTACAGTTACTCGATTACACGTCTTCAAAGTAATTGATCTAGTTTCAACTAAAAATAATAATAAAGCGGTTGGAGTCAAAGTAGTTAACAAAATTCAGTTAAGGTCAAATTAATCATTAATATTTCAGGAATATTTGAGTTCGATATCCAATCGAAATAATTTATATCTTTTTTATTAAAGCCAAATTAGTTTATCGAAATTGACACCGGAGATAATCGAAAGATCTTAAAAGAAACACGATTTAATATCTCAAGTCAACATCACCATATCAACCCAAATGAAAATGGGTTTGAAATAATTTATGGTTATGTTTGACTTATCTTAAAGTTAAACTGTTTAGAAAGGATTAAGATAAACAGAAGGCCTCAACTCTTTAGAAAGCTTGTTCAACAAGACTCACATTTAGTTAGAATCTTTACCCTAAAAATAGAAGGATTGATAAAGATGAATTTTAAACTCAGCATCAGTTAGAATGAAGAAGAAAAAAAGAATCCAAGAGTCTCATGAGCTTTGGATTCTTTGCCAACCACTCTTTTGATTTTTGTCGTATTAATACTGTGCACGAGGGATCGAGATTCTATATGGTTGGTTGTTTTGTCTCTATTTATATCTTAACAAATTACTCCTTCTCATCTAAATAATTTATTGCAATCGTTCATCAGTTTTATAAATACACTAAAGTTACAAAATAGTAAAGGTTGAGAACCAATTTTCAGGTATGAGTGACCAGTTTAATCTAGATTACAAAACAAAGCTTCAATCTAAATCACTCATCAATATCAATTTTTGCAGAATGTCAGCAATATTTACACGAATAAATGAGACCACCTCCAAAAATTAGTAGACATCAACACTGCAAATGGGTATTGAGTCATTCAATAATAAATAGAATACAGCTCATTTTAGTGTTTCAATGAACTTAAGAATAAAAATAGTTGAAACAGTTGAACCGTTGGAATTATATTACAGAAAATCTTTCAAAGACAATAAAAATATAGAGGGGCAGGGATGGGCCATATACATGGTACGTACTGTTATTAAGTTGTGTAATATAGAGGAGAAGGGATAGGCCATATACATGGTACGTACTTTTATTAAGTTGTGTATTATAACTACTGTGTTAACCCGTGCATTGCAAGGGTGACAAGCTATTTTTTTTAGACTCTAAATATATAATATTTTTTGCTTATTAAAAAAAACAATGTTTTAAATATTTATTTAAATAAAAATTTGATCCTCATAGTTATTATAAGTTAAATGTGATATTATATAAAGAGATTAACCGCAAAATATTATTTAAGTTAAATCTTTTGATCCTATAAATATATCATCTTTCATAGTTTGTCCTTGTATACAGTGCTTAGAGGTGTCAATATCATGGGGCTTTGAAGTTTAGGTCCCAGTCCACATAGTAAGGGGGCTTGAAAATTCACAAGATTAAAAAACTCACGTTCATGCAAGCCCACAAATAAAAAAAATCAAAAGGCCCCAAAGCCCCAAAATTTCTATAAACATTTTTTTAAAAAACAAATAACTTTTTTTTTACCGAAAAAAACATTTTTTTAGTGGGAAAAAACATTTTTTTTACCGGAAAAACTTTTTTTTTACCGAAAAATAACTTTTTTTTTACCTTTATAGTGCGGCTTTTTTAGGCCCACAAATAAATAGATTTTAGAGTGGGCTTGACCCCAAATATTTTATTCAATTAGGGGGTTTTAATTTAGTGGGCTTGGTGAAGGCTTTTTTAAGTGGGCTTTGAAATTTGGGGCTCTATTGACACCTCTAACAGTGCTATATGGGTTAAATTTAACAAAGACGATCAAAGTTGCAGATGAAAAGTATTTATGTCACATTCGTTTTACGAAAAATATTAGAGGGAATAAAAACAAAAAAATGATATATTTATAATAACAACAAAAAATAAATCCAACCCTATTTTATTTGGAGTTTAATGTTGGTGGGTTGACATTCTAAAATAACTTTGTACACATAACCAATCAAAACATTCATAATTGCCATATAAATTAAAAACATTAATTGACATAGCAATTCAAAAAGTTTTGATTGGTTGTGTGTGCAAAATTGTTTTGGACTGTCAACCTACCACCATTAAACTATTTTATTAGATAAGATAGTTACGACTAATTGACTGTGTATAAAAAACGTTATATTCCAATTTCCGAAATCTACTAATTTTCTGGACAAATAAGTATATTTATCCAACAACGTTTTTTGTCAAATAGCCTAGTGGTTAGAAATTCACATTTTTAAGGTGAATAAGCGGGATTTATGGGTTTAAACCCCAACTCCCGTATGTATTATGCAATGTCTCTAACAACTGACCTTAACTTTCGCCTTTCGGGATATATTTATCCAACCTATATATAAGCATTTTTGGCAAAGAATAAAAGTAAAATTATTATATTTTTGGTAAATATATTCTCAGAACATTTACAAAAGGCAAAGTGGTCGCTCTTTTTTTTGGGTGGGGGGGAACAAAATGGTAAAGTATAATAAAATTAGTTTTCTAAACACATAAAAAATATAGATTATTCCAAGTGATTGTTAGGTGGTAGCCAAATTCTGTATATTTGTATTATTTTGCCAATTAAAGACATTGTTAATCAGGTAAACGTTAGTACTGCTTCTCAGTGAATTATTAGTAAGTTTATATCTTGCTTTAAACTTTATCATGGATTATATGTCAACTCTATCATTTTCAGCTATATTGGACGAAAATTTAAAAATCAATGTTCGTAGGTAGCTTGTGTCAAAGGCTTACATTCAGGAATTGAGGTAAGAAGCTGAAACGGACATGTCTAATTGCTTTTACTTGAAGGGTGGGGTTTAGTATGGGAATGGGGAGTTGTTTCCTTGATGGGAAAGTTTAATCTCGACCATTGATATAATAGTTTTTTTATTCTGATGGATCAGATCTTTTACCTGCAACTTGCTTTAACTTTTTGCTACACCAAAAAATATGCGGCCCCACCTGCATATTAATAAACATTATTTCATTTTGTTTGAATTTTTGGAATTGTTTATGGGCCTATGGCAATTATACTTGAGTTTGACTTCTAAGTTTAAATTGTCAACATTAATTATTATTTGCAATCCTTTAGCACTAGTTGTATTTTTTTGTTAATAATTATATCCAATAATAAAATAAATTAACATGAAGAAAAATAAACTTTTATGTTGAATAATAGATTAAAATAACATAAAATTTGTACAACACTTTGAATTTTTTTTTTTACGTTGATTAAGATGTGATTTGAATATTTAGGCACTTTCTTATTAATTATTAATACATTTTTGTTGAAAGAAATTGTTCATTAATGGTTTTATAGTTTAAAAAAGGGTTAAACAAATATGGATGGACAATTTTGCCCTTAATGAGAAAGGTCACGAATGAAATGACTGTTTTGGCCTCTTCTTCATCTTCTTCTTATTCCCTATTAGTTTAATATCCTTTCTTGTTGTTTTAGGTCTAAGATGTTTAGAAGATAGTTTAGAGTTTGATTAATCATTGAACCTTCTATCTTGTTGTTTTAGGTTTAAGATTCTTTCGTTTTAGAAGATTGTTTAGAGTTTAATTAGTCATTGAACCTTCTATCTTGTTGTTTTAGGTTTAAGATTCTTTCCTTTTAAAATATTGTTTAGAGTTTGATTAATCATTGAACCTTCTATCTTGTTTTAGAAGATTATTTAGAAATATATTTAAATTAACTATTAAAACACGATCAAGTAATATTTTTAAATTAAGCAATAATGTACTGGCAGTAATAAACGTGCATGAATTTTTTTTAAGAATAGAATGATAAAAAAAGTTTATTTATTCAAAAAAAAAGTTATTAATTGAGCAATAACATTACTTAAATGTTACTTCGTTGTCCCATGATAATCGATCCTTTTGTTGTTTATTTCACACATTAAAAAATGTATTTTTTTTGTCAAAAAAAAATGTACACATTCTAATCACTATTATAAGTAAAAATTGAAATTTTATATTCATTCAATAAATAATGTATGTAGTCTTTGATATAGACCGCACATCATTTATTGAATGAACCTCAAATATTAAATTTTGCTTATGATAGTGACCGAAAGGTGTATAATGAAAGCGAGAAAAATGGTTTTGAATATCTTGTCAATTATTGATGTATTTTCTATTATCATAAATTCAAACTAGAAAACGTTGAATTGAAAATGATGAAAATAATATTAATTTTTGTTATAATTGAAAAAAAAGTTCTCATTTCGTCCCAAAGCGTAAACAAAAATGGGTGTTGATGTATCTAATATAATTTTGAACAAAATACATTAACTTTTATTGACCAATTTTTGTTTACATTTTGAGACTGAGAGAGTAATCAATATTACGTTTGAAATGTGTAATAATTTTTATAAATGAGTGAGTTATTTTTGGACGGAGGGTGTGCTAAACTTTTATGGTACTAATTGACACACAACATTAGTAATCGAAAAAACCTTCAAAAAAAATAGTAATTGAAAAAAGTTGTGATTTAAGTAATCAATGTTTTATAGTTGTTTTCTGGTTAGCTGTAAACCGCAAAAATTGTTCCCTTGATTGGATGTACCAACCATCACATGTGGTTGTTGCTTATAAGGACTGTTGAAACATTATGTTTTTGTCCGTCGGATCCTGTTGAACGGTTAAGATTAACACTTATTCCAATCATTGACTAATGTTCAAGTCGATCCAATGGCTGACATAAAACCGAGTTGTTTGTTTAACACACAATAGCAATTGCCACCCAATTGTCATAGACCGATGAGTGTTAATCTGAGTTATTGGCAGCTTTGCGTGTTCATCTATATCCACCAAAAGAAAAATATTCATTCTGCAAATTGTAACACGTACAACTGGATTAGCATCAACAGTTCAATAAAAACAAAACCAAAACTTCAATTTTCATTAAATTTAAAATTATAATTTTAACTTCAAAAATTTGAACGGTGAATTTCGATCATCAACATTTATGTTTCAGAGCTAACTAATTCATTACATATCGATGCAAAAGCTTACCTTTCTTTGACTGGAAACGAAATCCAGCACAGATCTAATGGATTTTGCCTGGCTCAACAACAAACTTTATCAAAATTACACAACTGCCATCGTCGAAGTTCTCGGTAAGCGAAAGAAAAGTTAATGTTTTAAAGCAAGTTTTCGTTGAACAATAGTAGGTGAATATACTTCAGATGGATTAAGTTTTTTTCCTGGTTTTGTTAGGTTAAGCTTTTTTACCAAAACAATCGACTTTAATGACCGAGTATACCTCGGATGAATTAGAAACTACAGAAAGGAGATGTACAGAAGTAAAAGGGATGTCTATTTTGCTCTGTTGTGAGAGAATGGGAGGTACTTTAGTAAAAGACATAAACAATAATAAAATGAAAGTCAGATTTATTTTTTGTTGACCAAAACTGGTGGCAACCGCCACGTGTCCTTCAAAAAGGAAGTTTCCCATCATGGGAAACAACTCATTGTTCCCAGACTAAACGCCACCTACTTGAAGTACTAAACATGTTACTGTTATTGTATATTTTTATTTTATACTTTGATCAGTTTTAAGACGTAAGAACCAAAACTATAAAAATACCTAAGAAAGTACACGGGTTTGACTAAAACATTGTTAAAAACTTATAAACCACATTTGATGGTGACGTGCACAACTTGTTATCCTCGTCCAAAATCAAAAATTTTAGACCCTTTCTCAGAGTGACTCTAGATACCGCAACATACAACTGACCATGAGTGAATACATGCCTAAAAAGATAGATTCCTACATGTGAAAGCGATTTTCCCTGATTTTTATTTATAGTCATTGCAAAACATATAAAGGAAATTGTCGCCTTTCAAACTTAAATGGTAGGCCTGGATCACTTGGCACCAAATTGATCCTAGATATCAAAACTTTGTCTCCAACGTTATTTTCAGTTAGCATAGTGGCACCATTTATACTCTTTTCCAATATATCTACCCTGAGTCTTGTTAAGTCAGCAGCCTGATCAATGTTCCTCATTAGCATTATAGGGACTCTTAACTTTAGTGTCAATTTATGATTTGGAAGCCTAAAGCATTTGATATCGTTTAGGAACTCAGTTGTGAACCATTCTCCTTGTACGCCCTTGTTTTTATCTAATCGGCATTTAGAGTCACAACTGAAGTAATCTTTTTCTTCACCAGGAATCTTTGAGAGCACAAAATCTTTAACATGTTGCATAGATTCTAAAGTAGGAGCAAGAATTCCTCGATCCTGAAATTAGTTCAGCATGTCAACGTTTTATAGTAAATTAGGATAGGCAAAATCGGTCAAGGATTGTAATGGAACTTCAAAATCTTGAAATAGAAGGTCTTCTGGCATCTGAATTTTTGTTTCACTATTTTCATCTGCGTATCTCCAATACCAAGAATCCACGATGTCTTACCAAGTCTTAAAGGAATAAGGACATACGTTGAAGAATAAGATAAATAAATTTTAAACTTTCGATGTATGAAATATCCCGAGTAAAAAACAATGTAAATATACCATGGGATAATATTTCTTTTCTTTTTTTATGTTGCCTATTGAGTGAATAATTGGAATCTAACTCAATTTATTTTTCCCTTTATATTAGTAAAAAAAAATCACTAATATTAAGTAAAAAAACATATTTTTTAGGCAAAAAAGAAAGCGAACAATGTCAAAAAAGACTACTCCATCATCTAAGTTGACACGCCTAATCCAAACTGGCGCACTACAATCAATTACTCTTTTTTTATGTATGAAGTTTTCACCACCGTTTAACATTGATTAATCATCATCGAGAATTGGTGGGATACACAAGATGAGTTTTAATCTGAACTGAATTTTCTCCATACACAATTATCATATATCAAATTATTGACCACATATTTAACAAACTTAAATCTTTTGCCTCTTGAACCAATTCATTATCAATACAATCAAGTATTAATAAAAAATATAAAAGAAAAAAAACAAAAATAAAGAAGAAATAGTGAAATACAGAATTGAAGGACATACATAATTGCAACTTTTTTTCCTTATAAGCAAAGGATTATATATATATTAAATAAAAAGAAAATGCAAAAAAACTGAGGGGGCATAAACCTAACTCGACAACCACATAATCAACTTCAAAAGGATGCTATAACAAAGATTAAAAAAAGTGGTGTAAAAAACACAATCGGACGAAAATCCAGTAAATGAACCCAAATGCCCTGAAGACACCGCACAACCCAACATACTCAATGTGGGACGTGAAACTAAATTGAAAAAGAAATTGATGTGTAAAAGGTCACCGACATCAAATCGAACTAGAGATGAGTTTGAATAGATTCAAATCCATCTTTTGATCACAAAACTTGTTTAACAATTTCGACATTTTTATCAATTACACTAAAATATGTCGACAATAAAAGGAAAATATTATTGTTGCTCTAAAGAAGAAGAAAAATAATTCTAATATGATGTGACGCATTTTTGTTCCTCCCAAATTAGGGAATATACAATGGAATGAAGTGTCTTAATTGGATATTACTTGTTTGTCCTTTTATTTTTGTTGTAAGCATTTATTCCCTTAATTTTCTCCTATTGTGGTTTTGTGTCTTAGGGGGTGTATTGGATTAGGATTTTAAAGGACAACTTTTGCTTAAAAAAGTCTCAAAGATTTTATAGGATTTTAATGACTTTCATGATTTTAAAAGACTATCAGGATTTTCAATTTGGATTTCAATAGATTTACATCATAAGATTTTAAAGGATTTTATAGATTTATAAGATTTCAAAAGATTTTATGAATTTTAAAGACTCATTGAAAAAGAAATGATTACAACACACTCTCTATCATAATATTTTCAATACAAACTCTTATTTTTTATTTTTTTTATGACAGATAGAGAGAGGGAGAGGGAGGGGGGAAGAGAGGAGAGAGAGAGAAGGGAGAAAAGAGAGGAGAGAGAGAGAGAGAAGTGAGAGA
>Ga0315914_1007383_pt1 | contig 15226 bp, 15 predicted proteins | sample MpolenodulesMG_FD_203920 | JGI IMG/M metagenome (GOLD analysis project Ga0315914, IMG submission 203920) | Medicago polymorpha root nodule microbial communities from Los Angeles, California, United States - elongated nodules | ecosystem: Host-associated > Plants > Roots > Nodule | place: USA... | reverse complement strand
TTTCGCTCCGTTAAAACCGTCCCAAATCCGTCTGAAAAATTCAGACAAAATCGTATCCGTCCGAAAATTCCGTCCGAAATCGCTGTTTTTTTAGTAGTGATGATCCGGAAATATATGAATATTTCGATGGCTTGAATATAGTCATGTTTGTACGCATATGTACTCTGTCGTTTTATGTTATTAACATGGATGATGTGAGTTTGTTCATAAATTCATCATTTTTGTTAGCGACTTTGAATTTGTATTGTATTGATGTACTTTATCAATTTGAATGAATGAATATCGTTTATATTTGTAAAAAAACAAATGAATTTGAAATAACTTATGTTATTTTTAAATAAATTAAAAAATATATTTACTCAAAAAATATATATATTAATATGTTTTTAGAAATAAAAAGGAAAATCTATTTTTAAAAAATTTAAAAACAGACGGGCCCATCGTTAATGTATGCATAGACGGTGCAAAGAAGTTTTACACCATCAGCCGATCTTTTTTTTTTTTTTTTTTGAGAAAAGCCATCAGCCGATCATAACAATTCGATTGTTAAAAAAATGAATTATTTTCATTATATGTAACTTGAGAGATATGCAAATGATCGTTCGATCAATATAAATTTATTGAAACGGTCTAACTAAAAGGTTAGATGGGAAAAAGTATGCAACGAAGAGTAAAGTAGATGTCAATATATATATATACACACACATTCTGCAAAGAGAATAAATTGAGAAACTTTTAGATGAAGAAAAACACATGAGCCTCATAATGAAAATATATCCTACTCTACAAAGAGAATAAAATGATAAACTTTTAGATCAAGAAAAACACATGAGCCTCATGATAAAAAAAACAAAAATAAAAATCCAAAAAAAAGACCACAATCACGCCTAGCAAAAAAAGTGTCTTGGCGTGAATATTTTCTTTGAGCTTCACTAGAGTTTTGTTAGATTATGATTATTTTATCCTTCATCTTCTTAAAGGTCCGACTTCTTGTGAATCTCTAAAGTTTCTCTTGAAAGTTAACATTAGAGTTCTCTCGAGAACCGAAGTTAGTGGGATCTTGTTCCTTTGCCATTTCCCCTTATCTCCTTTCCCTTTCTTACTTCAGCCTACGTTCCTTTGTTCCCATACTTCAACATATATTTTCCTTTAAATCGTCAATTTTCTTCCACAAATCAAACACCACAAGAAATACTATACATTTAGGCAAGCTATTTAACGGTACAAGTTCTATTTGGGTTAGGGTTTGTGCTTTGAGGAAGAAGAAGAATACTCATTTTGTGAAAGTTGCTCATTTAGACGCTTTGAGGTGTATTTATCAACTTAAATTTCAATCGGTACTTATTTATGCATGATTGGTTTGTTTAGAAAATATTTTAGAGGTTAGACTATATAATATGAGGATTTTGTGGTTAATTATAGTTAGAGAAGATACGTTTCACATGCTCCTCCAAGAGTGGATGAATAGCAAACTTAGTTGATTTGTCATAACTGTGAATTGGTGACTATCATTATCAAATATTTTAATCATTGTTATTATTGATATTTTACTTATTTTTATGTTAAAGTATTTCTCAAAATGAGGAAACACAATCTTTGAACATTTTTCTCATTGTCGTTATTTATTTCTAAAGTTATCGATATTAATATTGTCTCTACTTGGATTTACTTATGATCTGTTGAGCACAAGATTTGAAACTGCGATTTGATTTCATACACTTTGGCGTAAGTTTTAATATTTTGAGAAATATGGTTTTAAGATATATGGCTTTGGAAAAAGTTGATATTAATGTGTAATTCATTTGGATTTGACTTTATACTTGTGATACAAAAAGTATAATATTTTCAATTCAGTTTGGAGTGTATGCATTTTGACATCGGTTTCAACAATGTATTTTACGAATCACGGTTATAATGACAAAGATCTAGGTCCACCTAGTTATGTGACTTTGGTTAGGCAGCATTACTCCATTAGATGAAGCCACCCTTATGGAAAGGCCTTCGGTATCAAGAGAAGGCTATTAAAGAGGTGTAAACTCCTTAATTGAGAAATATCTTACGTCTTTTGTTTTGAATTGAGAGAAAAGAGTTATCCGTTATATGTAGTCACCACTAAGGGAAAGACTGCTCTTAGTAGGAAAAAACTATCAACGAAATGGAGCTAGTTCTTGGTTCACTCATTACTATTATTTTACTAAATTGAGTTTTCTATACTTTCTTGTAAAAGTTATTTATGATTCCACCTCCTTAATTGAAATTTCTTTTGAAATATTTTAATTTAATTGACAACATTTACAAACTCTATAAGTTTTCAAATGTACAACTGACTGCGGATTAACTAAATTTCACATGTTTACTAGTTTTCTAAATTTATATTGGATTTGTGAAAAATAAACGGTTGTGCCCTTGTATGTTTCTCTTCTAGCTGGCGATGGTTGTTGTCTCTTCACTAAGTATTTGTGACTCATTCTTGCATTTTCTATTTTTTCCAGATCCCCAAACAACCGAGTAGAAAGTTGATAGTAGACTCGAAGTTCAACAATGTCACTCTTTTTGGTAAGCCTCCTTGATGGATGACTCTTTTGTTTATGTATATGTTGAGTCGGAGTATTTGCAACTATTTAAAGTCTATGAATGTTCTATTCTAAGTTGTACAAATATGTAAAAATGGCAATTCGATACTCTGGATGATGATACAGTTTGACAAACAAGATTAAGATATTGGAAATGTTGAAAATACATAGGATTTTCTATCAAAATTTCTGTAAATATTATTTTAAAGTATAAAGGTTGTAGTCGTCAGGCTTACAGGACTAAATGCATAAGTTTGTGTGTCGGTCACAATTTGTTTTTTTGGGTTGTGACAATGATACTCCAATTTATTGTCTTCACTACCATTGATTGAGTTTTATGTGTCTTGTTTTTATTTTTCTTTTAGATTTTCATGATCAAACATGAATGCAAAGACACAATGACGAAGCAACATCACCAAAACTCAAAAATGTGAGGAGGAGGAAATGATGAAGATAAAATGGGATGAAGAAGAGTTGGTTGAACTTGAACCCAAACAAGAAGAACAAACAACGATGAAGACGAAGAAACGAGACGATCAATTGATCGGAAAAGAAATGATAAACTAAGAAACAATCAATTTAGGGTTTTATTTTTATTTATTTAATTTTTAGCAAAGATATATTTTTTTGGGAAATAAGTTAATTTATTGGTATCCCTAAAAAAAAAAGTTAATTTATTGGTTAAATTTAAATGCAAAATGAAATTATAAAACAAATAAAATAATGACAAAAGGAATAAAAAATGGAGAGTATGAAATCTAAACTTTTTACCAAAATCAGATTCACTCAATATTACAGGGACCAAAATAAATTAAGGATTAAACCTTTATAATATGATTTTTTTTTAATTTTGTTCAAAAACTAGATTTTACCAATTTAGAATTTTTTTACCAATAAGAAGCAAAATAAATTCAAGGAAAGTTCTTTGCAAAACATCAACATAACATTATGTTGATGTTTTCAAAATGTTAGCGCCATCTTACATTTTTTTTATCAAGTAGTTTAATGACTGAACCAACACATCTTTAATGTAGAAAAATGGAGAACCTGAAATCTTGCATTTTAGTATAAGTCAAGAGAGTACTTGCAAAGCACTGTATATTTGTATATTTGAAGTGACAATAGCACAATTATAAAACAATATCAATTACAAACAACAATTGTGTGTCAACTTCCGAACTCTTTTTCTCTATCACACTTTCAAAAAAACGTAAATAATATAAAAAAACGTTATGATCTTTCACAAACATAAATAATATAGCTCTCTCCCACATCTATGTCTAACCAAAATCAATCATTCATGTCTTCTATTGAATCATGCAACTGTCAAAAGCTGGGGTTGGGTGCACCAAAGGCAGGGGTGCTAGTAGCATCAAATGTAGTAGGGCATGTCGAACCAAATACTGGCTGGGATGAAGCGGCAAAAGGTGTTGAGGCGGAACTAAATATGCTGTTTCCAAATGCTGGTTGTGACTGTTGGGTGTTACTTCCAACTGCTGGTTGTGATGGTTGGGTGGCACTTCCAAATGGACTTGTTTGAGTAGGAGTAGAGCCAAAACCTCCAAAAGCAAACGCTGATGATCCTATAAAGGAGAAAAGTTGGTTCTCAGTTAGAATTAGAAAACTGCAAAATATAATAATATAACAACAATAAAAAAGGCAGAAAAGTAAGCCAAAAGATGCTAATGATTACCATTATTAGATAATGAAAGAAGGACGACATAAACTAGCTAATACAAATCTCAGTTATGTAATCTTTAGGTCTTCAGAAAGAAATGTAAATTAACATTGAATAGAGAATACATATAGCTGAAAGAAATCACATTCCTACATAATGTTCTTGTTCTCAAGTGTTTCACATGAAATCTTCATTAGAGAAGAAAGAAAATACAATAATAATAAATTCAGATTTAGCAAAGCTTGACAGTTATTTTTGCAAATCCTTCATAAAAGCATTGGCTAAGCACTACATAATATCCATGTGTATGAAAACTGTTATTTCACTTCTTTAAAATATCGTGCTTCTCACACATCACATGACACTACCAATAATAAACTGGTTTTAAAAGCTCCAATGAAGACTGTCTACTGTTAGCAAGGCCAAGGTCGTTCAAATCGAGATTTTATGCAAAATCGATGGGAAGCAAAATCGTAAATCATGGAATTGTAACAATAATCATAAGATTATACAAAGTTCATAAAACTTATATATATGCATATAAAATAGCATTAGTAAGACAAAGAAACCACTTGAAGTACTTGTGTAATTTTAAATTCGTAAAGCATAGGTCACAAGATAATTAAAACCTTAAATCACGCTTCAAATACTTATAAGTTTACACTTTAAAATTATCAAATTATTTAATTTTTAAAATTAATAAAGAATGCACCTTTATCTCCCAATTGATAGTCCTCCCATCTTAGCTCCTCATGACTTTTATCTTTGTAAACAGGCATGGCTGATATTGACTCCAACTTTGCCGTATATCCAGAGGCACCACTATCAGCTTCCACTGTAGCCGAGTAACTAGCTATTCTACTTCCACCCCGTTGACCTCCAAATCCTGACTGTGCAATACGGGTATTAAACGAAGTGTCAGGTTTAAACTTATTAGCTTTCATAAAATGTAAAACGACCCAAAAATGTTGATCATAGTTTGCATTGATAAGATAAATCAAACAAGGATGAACTCAAGTTAAAGTATAAAACCAGCATAAAGAGTCAACAGAATCAGAAGTTAAAATCAAGAAACATCGTTTACATGCATGTTAGAGATTCCATATTGAACAGAAGGAGTGGTTCCAACTTGACCAATTGACATCTGAGGTAAAGCAGGAAGTGTTCTAAATGGGTCTGAAATGGGTGCTGCTTGTGCAACCATAGAACTTTGGGGAATAGCCCTGTCAAACAAAAAACATCCAGGCAACAAAAAAACTTTTAATTGAAAAAAGTTGTCAAAACTCAATAAAAAAAATAAAAAGTGACATTCTATTTCCAAAAGAAAAGAGATAAAATGATAGGGGCATGCATGGGTACGACGGTACGAGAAAAAGTCACTGTCCCTTGGTCACCCCGAAAAGGGTATGCAGAAATATAAGCTAGTGCATGAAACCAAGAAATGAAACAATTGTAACTTACTGAAGTCCAACATTATTCTGACCAAACATACTTTGAGTTTGAGTTCCAGCGAAGCTACTTGCACCAGCTATTTAATGCATCAAAATAAAACAATCAATTTGAAACATTAATCCTTCAACCATTGCATGAAAACCAAAAAAATAGTGCACCCATAGCTAAATTATTGAACTAACCAGGTTGTGTCTGGGCAAAGTTGCCAAAGGAAAAAGTGCCACTTGACTGAGCAGGTTGTGCAGATTGGAATGGTGTTGACACTGATGGCTGCAGGTAAACAAATCAAAAGTATATTAGAAAATGAAAATGTAGTGCAAACTGGAGGAGGCATGGAGAAATGTATGAATATGATAAATGCAGAAAACAAAGGAACTTAAAAATGGGCAAAGTACTAAACAAAGTAACATACAAATATGCTAAATTTAATCACAAAATCATAAATATATACATACAAGTAAATCAATTATTAGGAAGTATCTCCAATTATGCTGAGTTCACATACCATTAACACCAATAATTCAAAGAAGGTGAAACGTGCAAATCTAATCATATAGTGCTCTAGGCCAGATCTACAAGTGAGATAGATTAATCAAGTTGAGACATCCTCACAACTAATATTTTCCTATAATACAGTACATAAACTTCAAAGAATCAACTTAAAGGATTAGTCATCTACATATAGACATCGGAATGGTTTATACATACACTTGGCCACTCAAATTTAATGTTTATTATAAGGAATGGGGTAGCAAGGGCCAAATTTATGATCACTTCGTAGTGAAGACCGATACCTTGTCAAGGATCAACCCTCCCAAAAGCTCAGACTATTGGACAGTGACAAAAGTATTGTTTTATATCTTCCAACATAAACAATGCCCGATTTAACGTATGATGCTACATAGGATGCAAATAGCATTTTTTATGTTTAAATGATACAATCATATTTCATACAAACAATTTTAATTTTTTTAGTTTACAACGGCTTGTTTAATATTTAACCACTAGTAGGAGGGATGGTTGTACTTTACTGAAATGTATTTATCCTCACAAATAACTCTACCTAACATGCTTGGGCTTGGTGGAGGTGGTGATGTCGTATGAATTTTTAATTGATCATTTATATGTAATTCCTATAGAACAATGACAACTGGTTTTGTAAAAAGCTTAACAGGTTTGGGAAGTAAATCCCAAACATTAACTACATTGTATCTTGGATCATAAACACACTGTGATCTTTAACGGAAAACAAAATTAAAAGTGAAAAGCATTATCAAAACTACTCACCGCTGTTTGACCAAAACCTGTTGGATCATTACATGAGAGTGATGCACCGCTTGAGTAAATGTTTCCAACAAGCCCAGATGGAGGTGAACTGAATAAGCTTGATTGACTTAAAGCAGCAGTCTGCCCAAAGGGAGCGGTATTCTGACCGAAATCAGAAGCAGACTGTGCATTTGTAGGGGCTGCAGAGCTAAATAATTGGGATGGTTGAGTGTTGCGAAAACACCTTGTGCAAAATGGTGAAGATGTACCTCGAGCAGCAGTATTAAACAGGGATGCAGATGGCCTAAATGCCTGCGACGAAGAATTGTCACCAAACATGGATGTCGATGACCTAAATGCCTGTGACGAAGAATTGTCCCCAAACAGAGGTGTGGATGAGCGAAAAGTAGAAGGTGCTGCTGCTGATGTCGATAAACCAAAAGCCGGTGAACTGAAGGCAGGAACTGACGTTCCAAATCCAGAAGAAAATGTTGAAGTATTCGGTGCAAATGGGTAAGAATTAGGTGTTGTGCTATTGGAAGGATTGGATGATGATGGACAAAATACAGCTGGATGAGGAAAGGCTGCGGAGCAGACCGTACCAGTTGGCTGAGGAGCAAAGGCAAGTGGTCCACCTAAATTTGAATTAAGCCAAGGTCATCAATCATCACCAATGAAAGACAGTAGAGTTATCAAATTATTTATTTATAATGAAAAAAGATGTACCTTTATCTCCCAATTGATAGTCCTCCCGTCTTAGCTCCTCATGGCTTTTATCTTTGAAAACAGGCATGGCTGATATGGACTCCAATTTTTCAAGACGTCCATTGAAACCACTATCTGCTTCATTTGTAGTTGAGTAACTAGCTACTCTGCTTCCACCTCGTTGTCCTCGAAATCCCGACTGCCCAATACCAGTATTTCCAAAAGCCGGAGCGGGAGTCTGTGATCCTGTACGAGACAATATGAAAAGATCACTCTCGATTACAATGGCATAAGGATTTTAATTTTTAAGATATAAAAAAAAAAGCGACATTAACTATCAAGTCCCTAGCATTTTGAAAATAGATATATTAGAAAGAAGATAAAATCCTAAAAACTATTGAAATCACCAAATATAGAACTCTGACCTCCAACGGTTGAGGTTGTACGCCCAAATGAGCTGCTGGTACCAAATGCAGAACTAGACTGACCAAATGCAGAAGCACCAAAAGCAGGAGAGCTGGAGGCCTCAAATGCAGGTGTGCTTGATGAACCAAATGCATGACTACTTGAAGCCCCAAATGCTCCCTCACCTCTAAACAGAGGAGCGCTTGGCATGCCAAATGCACTCCCTGTGCAATCAAAAGCTGGGGTTGAGGTTGAACCAAATGCAGGGGTGCTGGTTACAAAAAAAACAGGTGTGTTGGTTACAAAATAAACAGGGGTGCTGGTTACACAAAAAACAGGGGTGCTGGTTGCACAAATTGTAGGGGCACCGGTAGCACCAGATGCAGTGCCCGCAGGACCAAAAGCAGGGGGGGCTGTTAAACCAAATATGCTGCTTCCAAATGCTGGTTGGATGGAGCATCCAAAAGGACTTATTTGAGTAGGTGTAGAGCCAAAACCTCCAAAAGTAGGCACCTGACCAAAGAATGATGATCCTGGGAAGGAAGAGAGTTTGGTTCACAGATAGAATTAGAAAACCGCAAAATATAATAATAACAATAAAAAAGGCAGAAAAGTAAGCAAAAAGATGCTAATGAATACCATTATTAGATATTAATAAAAGAAAGATGGCATACACTAGCTAATACAAATCTTAGTCGTTATGTAATCTTTAGGTCTTTAAAAAGAACTGTAAATTAGCATCGACTAGAGAACACATATAACTGAAAGAAATCACATTCCTTCATAGTGTTCTTGTCGTTCCCATGATATCGATATACTTGCAGGATTGTGGAGGTGGGGGAAGGGCGGAACAAATCCATAAACATGATGCAGCACACACACACCCATTAATTCACATGAAATCTTCATTAAAGAAGAAAGAAAATACAATAATAGTAAATTCAGAGTAAGCAAAGCTAGACCAGTTGGTTTGCAAATCCTTCATAAAAACAAAATCTTCCTAAAAGCATTAGCTAAGCACTACAAAGAATCTATGTGTATGAAAATGGGTATTTCACTTCTTTAAAATATTGTGCTTCTCACACATCACATGGCACTACCAATAAACTGGTTCCAAAGAAGACAATTTACTAAGAGCAAGACAATTAATAAAATGGAAAAATATCAAAATTTCCAATAGAAAGATTACCCAAAACCGGAGTTGAAGATGCCCCAAATGCAGGCATTGAACTACCAAAAGCAGGAGTTGAAGATGCCCCAAATGCAGGCATTGAACTACCAAAAGCAGGAGTTGAAGATGCCCCAAATGCAGGCATTGAACTACCAAAAGCAGGAGTTGAAGATGCCCCATATCCAGGCATTGAACTACCACCGAAAGAGAAGCGAGACGGCGTTTGAGCTGCACCAAATACACCTGTGGAAGTACTACCTGACGTTGAATTAACCGTAATCGATCCAAATGGAGTTGGACTACCAAATGGCTTAGGAGCAAAAGGACTGTTACTTGAATTGATCTGCTGCCCAAACACTGACTGAGAAGAGCCAGACGGGCTCGACGACACGTTAAAAGCTGTCAAAAAAATTGCATATATTAATTAATCAATAAATAGTTGATTGAAGTAATCAGCAAACAAAGTTTCTTCACTATACTTATGATAACACAAAGCAATGCTAAATAATAACAAACAACTATTGTCCAATAAATTTTCAGTTCAAACTTGAGAACCGCATCCTATGATCAAGCTCAGACAGAATGCTAAATAATAGTTCCTCCATTTAACAATTAGGGCCACTTTCGCCGACAAAATTGTTTCAAACTGAATGTCGTTTTCAGTTTTTAATGAACATAATTTTTTTTCCAATTATGCACTCTAATTAAGTCTATCTACATGTGTGATAGTGAGAAACACGCTAATAGTTAATAAGGATACTTTAGTAAAATGAAGATTAATTATCCTTCTTCAATGCACAAACAACCATTTTAGTCCCTCAATGTGTGAAACACCGTCACTATAGTCCTTAAATGGATCGAAGTCGCAAACACATTTTTTAGTAATTTTATTGACTAAATTGAGCAACGAAAGACATATTTAAGAACCAAAACAACTAATTAAAGAGACGCAATATAACAGTCAGTTACACTTCTAAGGACTAAAATAACGGTTTTCGTACTGTTATTGCATTTCTTAAAATACGTGTATAAACCCTAAACAACAAGAAAATAGAAGATGTAACGTAGAACGCAAGAAAGGAACATGGAAATTGAATTTAACGGATTAATCATCATCATCAATTAATCATCATTATTAATATGAATGAATCAAGAATGAACAATATAAATAAGTGGAAAACGAAGCTTGCGATTTGTGAATGAAAAAAAGAAAAAGAAAATCTTACGGTGAAATTGTGGATATATAAGCTGCATTGTATTGAAGTATGCAGAGTCAGAGAGAAAGGTTCAGTTTGAAAAAATCTTACGGCGCGTTCGTTTTCGCAAATTCAACCACGCTTTTCAATTTAAGCGATTATTATATACTGCATTCTATAGCGTGAAATTTCCGTTGGATTTTTACTTTCTGCTTATTTTTTAAGTCAGCTCTTTTTTTTCTTTTTTTTCTTTCAGCTTTATTGTTACGTCACAATAGTTTATTATAGTTTATAGGTTGTGAGCTTTATTCTCCCTCAAAAAAAAAAGGTTGTGAGCTTTATTTTGTCAAAAAAAAAAAAAAAGGTTGTGAGCTTTATGTTTAAGCGATTATTATAAAATAACTTCACTTTCATTATGTCTAATTTGAATCATCCAAATAATGGCTTATGAGTTTTTTCTTTTTTAACAAAGATAAAATGAAATATATTAACAATATTTTACCTATTACAAGAAGTGTAAAGATAAAACTCAAGAGTTCACAAAGTCAATTATAGAATAGAGCCACAACAGAACAACATGAAAGCTACAACTAAGACACAAGCAAATACATAAAAAAGTTCAACCACCATTGATAAAGATCAAAAGCTGAAATTGAACTTTTAGCTTTAAACCATGAACTAGTCGAGATACCCGTGCTATAGCATGGGTAGCACGACGAGACATGTGTCATTGTGTGGTGAAGCATTCGCGAGGGCGGCATATATATATATATATATATATAGGGTTTTGCTAGAAGCCACCTATAAATGTGTCTTTTAGCAACACACACCTCAAGGTGTGATTTCCATTTTTTAGTTATAACTTTGCTAAAAGACACCTTCATAAAAATTAGTTGGTATCTTTTAACAAATGCTCATAGAATAACTTGCTAAAAGACACCTTCATAAAATGTGTCTTCTACCAAAACTCATATATATATATATATATATATATATTACCCAATCAAAGTGTTCTTCCTAGTACAAGGTGTACCAGGAAAGAAACAAAGTCACAAACATATGTACAAAGCAAAAATAGTAAAACCGAAACAAAAAACAAAGAAAGAAATAGCACTAGCCAATGCCCAACATAGTGAACGGACTAATCCACCAAGCATGGTAGTTGAAAGAGAGGTTTGCTAGTTTCGCCTTCAACCATACAAAAGAAAGTGTCTTAATCTTGTCAACAAGCTGAAGTGTCAAGCATTGTTTGCCATTGAATATTTTGTTGTTTCTTTCTCTCCATATTTCCCACACAGTAGCATACCAAATCAAAAGCAAAATGGATCGCCGCAACTTAGAACAATTACCACCAACAACACCAAATTGATTTAGGTAATCCACAGACACCCAACCAACAGTGAATAAAGTGCTAGACTTCCCCAAAAAAATAACAATGCAAAAATAAATGAGGGGAAGTTTCCAACGAACCACAACCACCAACACACAATCTAGCATCGGAAGCTATCACTCCACGACGAAACAAGTTGTCCTTAGTTGGCAACCTGTCCCGAATCAGACGCCAGGCGAAAAGAACAACTTTCAGAGGAACATCATTATGCCAAAGAACCTTCAGAGAGACCGTAGAAGTAGAATGATGTCGATGAACCATGACTTTATAAGCACTCTGAACGGTGAAATCATTGCTCGATTCCAACTTCCAAAGCCACTTGTCCTCTTTATCAACCTGCAAAGTCACATTTTGAAGTAATAAACAGAGTTCCCCCACCGTTCCTCCTCCCACGCAAACAGCCCCCGCGTTCACTTCCACGCCTCACCATCCTCCCCCCAGCCTAACTGGCTCATCTCAAACACAGACACCTCCTTAACTAACGACAAATCAAACAATCTACTAAAACTCTCCTTAAGAGCCACTCCATCGATCCACACATCTGACCAAAACATGGTTGACTTCCCATTTCCCACGTCATGACTAGCATGATCACTAAACCACACCTCCCTACGTAAGGCAGCAATAACACGCCACCAATAGGAAGCATCACGGCCTCCCTCTAACACACGACCACCCTCCATCCGGGCCGACAACACCCTACACCACAAACTCTCCCTCTCAACCAACAACCTTCAACACCATTTTCCTAACAACGCATTATTAAACTCCTTAATCCGCCTTACCCCCAAACCATCAACATCCTTACTCAAACAAGTAGAATTCTAGTCAACCCAAGATATCTTCATGTGGTCCTCAACCCCCCACCCCACAAAAAAAAAAAAAAAAATAGAATCAATAGAGGAGATGATATCTGACGGGGCCTTGAAGAAGGAAAGGGCATAAACAGGCAGGGATGACATGACAAATTTTAGCAGAACAAAGCGACTACCCAAAGATAAATGTTTAGTCTTCCAACCTGACAGTCTAGAGTTAATACGAAGAATCAACGACTTCCAAAAATCCAATCTATGCGCTTTCCCACCAATGGGCAGCCCTAAATAAACAAACGGAAGGCAACCAACCCTACACCTCAAAACCAATGCTGCCTCAGACAGCCAAGATTCAGGAACATTTACACCAACCAACTGACTCTTTGAAAAGTTAACTTTGAGACCAGATAAAGCTTCAAACAAGATGAGAACCGCACGCCTCATGCGAACATTAGCCCAAGACTTCTCTCCAAAAATAAGTGTGTCATTCGCAAATTGCAAATGAGACACCACCACCGGATTACTGCTGCCCACACTATAACCGTTAAAAAGATGATTCAAAGACATAGTCTTCATCAACACATGGGAACCCTCTACGGCCAGAAGAAAAAGAAAAGGGGAAAGAGGATCGCCTTGCCTCAACCCCATGTCTAAGGAGAACTCCTCCGTTAGGGAACCGTTAACCAATATTGAATCGGCAGCCGTGCCAATGCATTCTTTTATCCATTTCCGCCAGAGAGTCGGGAAATCCATCTTACGCATCACCTCATCCAAATAACCCGAATCAATAGAATCATATGCTTTCTCAAAATCTACTTTAAAAAGAAGAAACTCTTTACGCCGTTTACGAGCTTCATCGACAATCTCATTCGCCACCAAAATACCACCAAGAATCCGACGACCTTTAATAAAAGCAGACTGGGAATCAGAAATAACAGACCCAATAACCGACATCAATCTATTAGCAAGAACCTTCTCCAGAATTTTATACATATTTCCCACCAAAGAGATAGGCCGAAATTGATTTGACCGTTGAGGGCTATCAACCTTTGAACTAAGAGCAATAAACGTGATGTTTATCCCTTTGGTCAATCTCCCATTTCTATGAAATTCCACTAGATAGCGCATAATATCATCACACAAAATATTCCAAAACTCCTTTATGAAGCCGAATGAAACACCATCAGGACCCAGACTTTTGAAATTATCACAATCCCACACCGCAACTTTAACCTCCTCCAAAGTAAACGGTTTTACCAGACTACCCTCTCTGTGATTCAAATAAGGAGACTGAAGAGCATCCATGATGAGGCGCCCCTCCCTACGCGCTTTGAAATGAGAAGAAAAATGAGAAAACACAGCAACACAGACATTATCAACCCCCTCCACTAACACCCATTGACAACAAAAGATGACATTGTATTTCCTCGTTTTCTGCTAGACATGATTCCATGAATTATTTTAGAATTAGCATCCCCTTCTCGCAACCATTGGGCCCTAGATTGCTGCCAACAAATACTGTTATTAATCCTGGACAAAGAGAACAACTCCTCGGTTAACCCATGCAACTTCTCCACCTCCCCATCAAGGAGCTCTGTGGTTTCACCTTTTATTTAATTATGTAGTGACAAAATTATTATATTATAATAGTTCAGTAATTTTAATTTCCTTTAAAAATAAATATCCTCACAACTACATAAGTATATATACTGAACATCAGTTAATTAAAATATATTTCCTTAATGTTTTTAATCTATCAACTGCATAAGATTGGATAGATAAAATAGGGATAGTAATAAAGCTTAGGATGAAGATAAAATAGGGATAATAATAAGAATTTGGCATTTCCTTACGATAATATTAAAATATATATCTTAATAAGTCCTTTATGGATGAAGAATAAAGCTTAGGTCTTACAAGTGTACACATCATAATTTTTTTCTCAAGTGGTTAGTGTATTATATTAAGTCTGACTATTTTTTTTTAAATTAATTTTCATTATAATGAAAATGTTATTTTATTAAGTTAGTTTAAATTATATAGACTGGCTAATGGATTAAGATTGAATTATTTTAGAATTTATATTGTTTATTCGACACTAAAAATATGTAGAATATTGCATGTAAATTTAAAGAGTTAGATATATATGATATCAAGGCAAAGCATAATTGAAATTGCAATATAAAATATGAGTAAATGACACTTTCCTCCTCTCTTATGTTAAAATATAGAGTAAATTACACTCCCCTCCCCTTAAAGATGCTTGAATTACACTCCCCTCCCCTCTTATGTTAAAATATACACTTATCTCCCTTGAAAAATAAAATTTATACTCCCCTCCCCAATAAGATGCTTGAATTACAACCCCCTCCCTTAATAATTAAATATGCATTACACTTTAATCTATTTTAACATAAATAATTTTTTTTATGATATATATTAATTTTGAACCACCATTTTAGAAAAATAAATTCATTTCTTTATAGTTTAAATGTGAATGATAATTAAATTAAATATTTTGCTATTAACTTTATAATTTAGAGTATAAAATTAACATTTAAATAACCATATTTTATTG
>Ga0315914_1007381_pt1 | contig 15228 bp, 13 predicted proteins | sample MpolenodulesMG_FD_203920 | JGI IMG/M metagenome (GOLD analysis project Ga0315914, IMG submission 203920) | Medicago polymorpha root nodule microbial communities from Los Angeles, California, United States - elongated nodules | ecosystem: Host-associated > Plants > Roots > Nodule | place: USA... | reverse complement strand
CATGTCAGAGTTAACGTCTCAATTTTCAAATCTTTTGCAACCTTATATGGTTGGGCAGCTTTACTTGTCCCAAGGGGGGGTTAAACGCCCCAGTCTTGACCCACCGCTCGTCTTCAGCATAATTTTCCCATACGGATATGATACAATATTTGAAGGGGGTGTAAGCCACACTAGCCTTGCAGCTGGGCAATTTCCTGCAAATGCCAACAGGATAGTTAGTCCTATGGAAGCTGGCATGCCCACTGGAGCTGCTATGTTCACATCAACAATTGGTAGTACATTTCATAGGGCGGCTAACGTCAGAATGGGTTTATTGTCTAATCGAAATGAAGCGCCACCTATTCTTGATCCAGTTGAGTATGTTGTAGAATATAGCTTTGGGTATGACACAAGACGCAACAGATATAAAATTGCACGTTTCTCAAATTCCACATTGTGGGGACCTGGAACAAATATATGTCTGCATACCTGTGGTATTGATCGTGGTTGGAGGGTTATTCAAAGTCGAGTTAATTTTATTATCACGTATGACGAGACAGTTAATGTTGGAGTCTCAGTTACGGGCAGTCATTTGAGCACAGTCAACTTTCTTGGTCTTCAAGAGCAGTCGGATGATACACTGGTAGAAGCCGTCTTGGCATTTAATTTTAGAACTAATCGAGTGAAGATTTTTCCCACTCCTGAAAATGTCGACGGTGATCCTGTTTTGTGTAGTTTGAGCAACAAATTGTGTTGTTCATATTTTCATGAAGGTACATTGAAGATATTTGAGGCAAGGCTTGATGAAAGTTGGCAGCTTATGATATTGATTAACTCCTTGCCAGACCCCGGTGTTCCACAAGAATATTGACAATATAATTTCCAAAGAGATTCCTGATAAAGACAGTGAGCCTCGGCTCTATAATACAATTTCTTCTTTTATGATCCACGGTCCATGCGACAATCAAAACCAAAAGTTCACCATGCATGCTAAATGACAAGTGCATAAAATATTTTCCTAAAAAGTTTGTTGACGACATTGTAATTGACTCAGACAGCTATCCAATATATAGAAGAAGAGACGATGGTGTTTTTATTAAAAATGGTGAATCATTTGTTGATAATAGATATGTTGTCCCATGCAATCGACATCTTCTCCTAAAATATAATGTTCATATTAATGTCGAGTGGTGCAATCAATCTAGTTCAATAAAGTATCTATTCAAATATGTCAATAAAGGACATGACCGTGTCACTGCATCGTTCTACAATGTCGGCAATGAATGCTATGACGAAATAAAGATGTACTACGATTGTAGGTATCTTTCTGCATGTGAAGTTGTTTGGCGAATATTTTCCTTTGATATTAACTATAGGGAAGCCTTTGTTGAACGCCTGAATTTCCATCTTGAGGGCGAGGAGCCTATAGTGTTTGAAGATTGTGAAGATATCGAAGACGTTATTAAGAAGCCACATGTTCGTGACACAAAATTTAAGGCGTGGATGGAAGCAAACAAAGTGTACCCTGAGAGATCTAACTTATAGTGAGTGTCCATTGAAGTTTGTTTGGAAGGCTAATGAACACAAATGGTCTCCAAGAAAGCAGGGAGTCTCAATTGGCAGGATTCATGTTGTTCCACCTGGTACCGGGGAGAAATTTTATTTAAGGGCTTTACTCAATTATGTTAAGGGTCCCACGTCATATGATGAAATTAAGACGGTGGACAATTTCAAATACGACAACTTTAAAGATGCTTGCTTTGCTCTGGGTCTATTGGATGATGATAAGGAGTTCATTGATGCGATTAATCAAGAATCTCAGTGGGGAACCACCGGTTACCTCCGAAGATTGTCTGTGGCTCTTTTAATTTCAAGCCGGTTTTCTCAACCGGAGGTTGTTTGGGAAAAGACTTGGGAGCATTTGAGTGATGATGTCCTAAACCGTCGAAGACGTATTCTACGTGTCCAAGATACATGCTTTAACCTTCCAAACTAGTTGTATAATGTATTTTAGTTGAGAAATTTATTTATAATTTCGGCTTCATATGCAAGAAATTTATATTTTTCACTGATTGACAATATGTTATATCCGGTAATTTTTAGGGATTTTATTTGGCGATGTTGTAGCAAATAAACAACCATGGATGTCTACTTTTTTAGTGCACATGTATATCATTATATGGTATTAATTGTCCGTACTGTTTATAATTGTTGAACCATTTTATCATTGCTAGATATCTGTAGAGATTTATAAATTTTATTAATGTCGAATGCTACTACTGATATGTATTAAACCATAGGGTCCAACTATGAGTTGTAGGTTGTGCCATGGTAAAAATATGGAAGAAGATTATCCCATGATGCCTCAATATGATGTGTCCTTTCCATCGAGCCAACAATAGATTGATGTACAATGAGCTGAGGTACGACCAACATTCATTGGAAAATGAGAACTCCCGGTTGATGTCGACGATGACAACCGAACATAGAGGTGTATATGACACCATTATGTCCAGGGTCAATGCCAACCTACCTGGTCTATTTTTCGCATATGGCTACAGAGGTACAGGAAAAACATTTATATGGATGGCTTTATCATCTGCACTACGATCGCGAGGGGATATTGTCTAGGCTGTTGCTTCAAGTGGTATTGCAGCCTTGCTCATACCCAGTGGAAGAACTGCACATTCCAGGTTCAATATTCCATTTACTATCGATGAGTGCTCAACTTGCGGCATACATCTAAAAACACATTTAGCCGAGCTGGTTATTAATGCAAAGCTGATAATATGGGATGAAACACCTATGATGCACATATATTGTTTTGAAGTTCTTGATTGAACTTTAAGGGATATACTTAGACATCATAACAATGACAGGATGGATATTCCTTTTAGTGGAAAAGTCGTTGTGCTTGGTGGTGATTTTCGACAGATTCTTCTAGTTATACCCAAAGGAACCAGACATGAGATTGTTCGCGCACACATTAGTTCATCACCTCTTTGGCATTACTGTGAGGTATTGACTCTAACAACCAACATGAGGCTATTACACGGATGTTCAAGCAATGAACTTCTTAAAAGAAAGGAATTTAGCGAATGGGTTCTTGAAATTGGTGATGGGAGCATCGGAGAAGCCAATGATGAAGACATAAAGGTGCAAATTCTAGATGATCTTCTTATTCAAGCTCAGGTGATCATATTGCATCTATTGTTGATTGTATCTATCCATCTCTGTTGACAAACATGCATGATGAATCCTTTTTCCAAAATATAGCTATATTAACACCCAAAAATTCTATTGTTGAGGAAATTAATGATTATATTTTGTCCATCATTCTCAATGAAGAAAAGACATATTTGAGTTGTGATTCTCTGTTGAGTAAACCCTCCATGGCAAATAGAACAGATGATGTCCACACACTGGAATTCTTGAATACAATCAACGCATCTAGTCTACCAAATCACAAAACAAAGTTGAAAGGGACACTAACACACCAGAATTCTTGAATACAATCAATGCATCTAATATTTATTTTAAAATCACATTGTTACAAAATCATTAAAAAAAAAAAGACGAAAGTAATAAGAACACAAGATAGTGTAGTTCTGTACAATGAGGTTTGCAAATATATATAGTTAATGTCCCACATCGAAAGTTTAGTGAGCAAGGGGAGAAAAATTGGCTATAAATATGTGGTGAATAGCCTAGGCTCAATGTGCTAAAAGTGCAACTAGTGCCATGCTGCCATACGCCCAGTATGTTGCCAAATGTAGTTATCCAATGCAATCGTTAATTTTTTTTGGGATTGTAGTAAATTATGTTGCTAGTCTATGAACCTAATGAACCGAACCAAACTGTTCGTGAACTTTAAACGAGTCGAACTCGAGCTAAAAAAAAGGTTTGTTTTAAACTCGAGTCAAGTTTTGAGCTAAACCAATCCTTATCGAGTCGAGCTCAAACATATTCGACTCATCCCCAGACTATCGCTTTCACCATCTGATACAAGAGTTCCTTTTCAATTCCAACGAAAATAGTTTCCTAGTATGTTTTGCAATGACTATTAACAAGAGCCATAGACAGTCTCTGAAACATGTTGGTGTGTACCTTCCACGGTTTGTGTTCTCTCATGGTTAGTTATATGTTGCAATGTCAAGCGTTACATCAAGGAGTGGTTTGAAGATTATGATAATCGACGACGATGGTGTTTGCATTAATAGTACCTCGAATGTTGTTTACAAAGAAATTTTCTGCAATTTATCTAAATGAACTTCCGTCAACTATTGTTGTATTTTTTTTTTGAACCACTAAGTGAATGTATTAATATTTGATGCGCATCATGCATCATATGTTTTATGTTGATTTATGCAATTCCTATTTTTGATAACAAATAGTTGTCATATATATATATGTGTGTGTGTGTGTGTGTGTGTGTGTGTGTGTGACCCGTGTGACATCACAGGTGAAAAGTCTAGTTAACTACCAAAACCTAGGTTCTAACTCTTGAAGAAAACTAAACAAAGTAAACCTCAAAAGTCAAACCCTTATACTGGTTTCGTGAACCTCAGGATCTTTTACAATGTTGGAGATCCTTCGATAAAAATGGATACTTTGTTAAAACCTTACTATCTACACTAAGAATTATTTCATCCCATTGACTCTTTACCTCTACATTTTATTATTTTACCATCTTAAAACTTTATATTTATAATTTGTCTTTTTGGATATTAAATAATTAAACTTTGCAAACGTTTTGGACCAACATAAAACATTTAAAACAAAAATGACCAACTTAAAACGTTTAAAACAAAATGATCTACTTAAAACCTAAATAAACATAAGTATCAACCATGCAGTTATACCTTACTATTTCTATGAAACAAACTCATTACCTCTTTTTAGTCCATCACTTGGCTAAGTAGGTTAGCCTTAGTAGTATTTTACAAGTGGAGTATTCTTTTTTATTAAAAATGGCATATTCCAAAAAAATTCCCCTCTTCTATACAAAAAAAAAAAAAGATAAAACATTTAGAAAATCTTTTTTTTTTTTTTTTGTTGTGACGGAATATTTTAGGTTATAGGGAATTAGGGATTGCGTTTTTGGTTTCGCTTGGTCCATCCACATACATATACCATCACACACACTTCACTACCCTCTTTCTTATAACACGCGAGAAAGGCAGCACCATACCTTAGCCGCCTCTCTCTCTTTCTCTCCTTCTCTCTCAGGTTCGATTTTCTCTCTTCAATTTTTCATCTCTCTTATCGTTTTCTTACTTATTTTCTCTGTTCTTATTCAGATCGGTACTTGTTTTTTTCTTCACACTTTTTTCACTTCGATTTGCTTCAGATCTGAACTGTTTCTGTATTTATTTCATTCTTTTTCTTTTAGATTTGATATCTCAGTGATTTTGTGTTTAAATTGATGTAGCTATGTTGACTTTATTGTGTGAATAATTTTTCTGTATTTTTTTTCTTGGATATAATCGGTTATTTTTTCCTATATGTTGTTTGATATGAATTTGTTTGAATATATGAGATTAAGTTAATCAAAACACTTGTTATTAGGTTTTTAATTTAATTTTTTGATGTTTCAGATTTGTTTTTGTTGTGTTATGTAGTTGAAGGTTACTCGTGTTCTGTGTTTTTATGTGATGATATAACATGTTTTTTGATAGTTAAATACTAAGATGAGTGTGTTATGGTAACATTGTGCATAAATCTGAATAATTTTTTACTGTACTATTTTTTTGTTGGATTTTTTTGATAAAAACTGAGATAATTACAGATTTGTCATCTTTGTGCAATTGTGTGTATTTTGTCATTAATCTAAGTAACACTTATTGTTGTTGTGTTTGTGATATTTCATGTTTAACTAACTTCAATGTTTTGATGTTTCAGTACTAAAGACTTTTTTTGCGGACTAAAAAGACTAGTCAAGATGGTAAGTTGGTCGAGAATACTCTGATTCATTTTTTATTTACTTCGATTGAGTTTTCATAATCTGACTTGAGATTTGTGTTACTGTCAACAGGTGAAGTTCACAGCTGATGAGTTACGTCGTATTATGGACTACAAGCACAACATTCGTAATATGTCTGTCATTGCTCATGTTGACCACGGTATGACTCCAAGCCTTTTCTTGATTGCTGTAAACTGTGATGTTTCTCTCTTATTTGTTACAAATTATAAGAAAAATGATTTTGGTACTCAATAATTCTAGATATTAATTTTTAGAGATTTTTGAAAAAAGTAGAAGTTTTTGTGTTTATTTACTAGAACAAAAATCGCCTTTTTATAAAACCAATTATAATAAAATGGTTTGCTGAGAAGCTCCTAAAAACTTCTCATTTGTTTTCTTTGAAAATCTCACATACAAACACAAATTTCTAAATCTGATAATAGTTTTTAGAAAGTGATTTTTTCACAAAAAATCTGTAGGAAACAGGCTCATAATCGTGCTCTGTGTTTGCGCTTGACAGTAAATTATTAGTGTTATTACTTGTAAAAATTCTTTTATATCTGACGTAGATAAACTGTATCTAATTTTATTTCTTATTTCTTAATACTCTGCATGATTTTAAGTACTAATGATGTTCACATAATAAACTTTCCTGCAAATCAGAGTGTATTATATTTTTTTATCATATTGTATATGTACTATAGTTTGCCGGTCTGAACAATTTTTTCTCTGTTTCTATATGCAGGAAAATCAACTCTAACCGACTCTCTAGTCGCTGCTGCGGGAATTATTGCCCAGGAAGTTGCAGGTGATGTCCGTATGACTGACACCCGTGCTGATGAAGCTGAGCGTGGTATTACAATCAAGTCTACCGGTATCTCACTCTACTATGAAATGACTGATGAATCTCTCAAGAGGTTCAAGGGTGAGCGTAATGGAAATGAGTATCTCATTAATCTCATTGATTCCCCTGGGCACGTCGACTTCTCATCTGAGGTTACTGCTGCACTCCGTATTACTGATGGAGCACTTGTGGTGGTTGACTGTGTGGAAGGTGTATGTGTCCAGACTGAAACTGTGCTGCGACAAGCTCTTGGAGAAAGGATTAGGCCTGTTCTTACAGTTAATAAGATGGACAGGTGCTTCCTTGAGCTCCAGGTTGATGGAGAGGAGGCGTACCAGACCTTTTCAAGGGTGATTGAGAATGCTAATGTGATTATGGCTACATATGAAGATCCACTTCTTGGTGATGTTCAGGTGTATCCAGAGAAAGGAACAGTTGCTTTTTCTGCTGGTTTGCATGGTTGGGCTTTTACTTTGACCAACTTTGCAAAAATGTATGCCTCAAAATTTGGCGTTGATGAGTCCAAGATGATGGAGAGGCTCTGGGGTGAAAATTTCTTTGATCCCGCCACAAAAAAATGGACCACCAAGAATACTGGTTCAGCTTCTTGCAAGCGTGGGTTTGTTCAGTTCTGTTATGAGCCTATCAAGCAGATCATCAACACTTGTATGAATGATCAGAAGGATAAGTTGTGGCCTATGCTTACAAAGCTAGGGGTCACCATGAAGTCTGATGAGAAGGACCTGATGGGTAAGCCATTGATGAAACGTGTCATGCAGACCTGGTTGCCAGCAAGTACTGCCCTACTAGAAATGATGATCTTTCATCTTCCCTCACCATCAACTGCCCAGAGGTACCGTGTTGAGAATTTGTATGAGGGCCCCCTTGACGATCAATATGCAAATGCTATCCGAAACTGTGATCCTGAAGGACCTCTGATGCTTTATGTGTCAAAGATGATTCCAGCATCTGATAAAGGAAGGTTTTTTGCTTTTGGCCGTGTGTTTGCTGGTAAGGTTTCCACAGGTTTGAAGGTCAGAATTATGGGACCAAATTACGTCCCTGGAGAGAAGAAAGATCTGTACGTGAAAAGTGTCCAGAGAACTGTTATTTGGATGGGAAAGAGACAGGAGACTGTTGAGGATGTGCCTTGTGGTAACACTGTTGCTTTGGTTGGTTTGGATCAATTTATCACAAAGAATGCTACATTGACAAATGAGAAGGAAGTTGATGCCCACCCTATCCGAGCTATGAAGTTTTCCGTCTCCCCTGTTGTGCGTGTTGCTGTTCAGTGCAAGGTTGCTTCAGATCTTCCCAAGCTTGTTGAAGGTCTCAAACGTTTGGCTAAGTCAGATCCTATGGTTGTTTGTACTATTGAGGAGTCTGGAGAACACATTGTTGCTGGTGCAGGAGAGCTTCATCTTGAAATCTGTTTGAAAGACTTGCAGGATGATTTCATGGGTGGTGCTGAGATTATTAAATCTGACCCTGTTGTGTCATTCAGGGAGACTGTTCTTGATAGATCAGTCCGCACAGTGATGAGTAAATCACCCAACAAGCACAACCGGCTGTACATGGAAGCAAGACCATTGGAGGAAGGACTTCCAGAGGCCATTGATGAGGGCACAATAGGACCAAGGGATGACCCCAAGAATCGTTCTAAGATCTTGTCCGAACAGTATGGTTGGGACAAGGATCTTGCCAAGAAAATCTGGTGTTTTGGACCTGAGACCACTGGGCCCAACATGGTGGTTGATATGTGTAAGGGAGTTCAGTATTTGAATGAAATCAAGGATTCCGTGGTTGCTGGATTCCAGTGGGCATCAAAAGAAGGTGCTTTGTCCGAAGAAAACATGAGAGGCATCTGCTTTGAAGTATGTGATGTTGTCCTGCACACTGATGCTATCCACAGAGGAGGTGGTCAGATCATTCCTACTGCTAGGAGAGTCTTCTATGCCTCACAGCTCACAGCCAAACCCAGGCTTCTGGAGCCTGTTTACATGGTGGAAATCCAAGCTCCTGAGCAAGCTCTTGGTGGTATCTACAGTGTTCTTAATCAGAAACGTGGACACGTTTTTGAAGAAATGCAGAGGCCCGGTACCCCACTTTACAACATCAAAGCATACCTCCCTGTCATTGAGTCCTTTGGATTTTCCAGTCAGTTGAGAGCTGCAACATCTGGGCAGGCTTTCCCCCAGTGTGTCTTTGATCATTGGGACACCATGACCTCAGATCCTTTGGAAGTTGGATCACAAGCAGCGCAGCTTGTTACCGACATCCGCAAGAGGAAGGGACTCAAGGAACAAATGACTCCCCTCTCTGAGTTTGAAGACAAGCTTTAAGTTATTTCTGCAATTTATATTTATGAACTTGGCTGTTATGAAAACTGTTGCCTTATCTTGAGTTTTGTTGTGTACTTTGAATTATTTATCTTCGCATCGATGTATTTTTGGTCTGTAGCATTTGCATTGATGTAGGATAGAGTTTTACTATTTGTGTTGAATTTAAGTGCTTTTTAAGAACACAGTTGTTTCTTGATGGAAAATTTTACTATTTTGGTGACTCTTTAATTTACTGCTGATTGCTGCTTCCAGAGTTATTATCTCATATGTGCATCTTTGCAGGGGTGTCTCTTGTTTAGATAGACAAGGAGTTCAAAAACACTATGCTGTTGTGGTATTCTGAAGAAACTTATGGTTTTGTTTTCTTGCAATTATACATTACATGTCACTGCTGTTTGAGACATATCCATGTTTCAGCGTTATTTAATTTCTGCAGTGTATGTGATGTATCAATGTCAAACCAAATTACCCTTTCATGTTTTGTTTGGACATATATTATAAGCACCAATTTTGTACTCTAGTTTATAATTTGGGACACATGTAGTGTTGTTTATATATACTTTGTTTGGTCATGCAGAGAAGTGACATGTAGTAGTGCAACTGTTGTTGCTATGCATTTGACATTAGGCATTTGGTTGATTATTTTGTTTTACCCCTGTTTTTGTATCTTCACTTAAAGTAAAATAATCAATGATTAGCTCAGGTACTTGAAGGGTAGTGATATATTTTAACTTTTGACAGGATTCCCTTATAACTTCTACAATTTTAATCGAATATGTGTGACAGGTACCCTTCTATAGCATAAGATAAATATAACCCTGGGCTCATTTGAAGGAATTATCTCCTTTACGTTAAGATCCTACACATACCTTCATAGTCTCTTCGAAAACAACTAGTATCTTTGCTTATTGAATATTGAATGCTGAATATATTACTCTATTTTTTTTAAAGGCTTACTAGGTCTTGTACTTTGGGGGAATTAAATCCATTGTGAGCAAAATTCATTGATAAAACTTGATGTTTGTTTTATACTTTTATTTTTGACTTAAAATTGGTTATTATTCCCTTCCTCATAAGCGGTTTTTAATACAAACATATACTTAACATCAGTTGATTTATGAAACCATTTTTTGTTATTTTCAATTACAGAGTTTGGTTTAAATCTAAAAAACAAAATAAAAACAGGCTTATTTTGCACTAATGATTGATTCACCAAAATAAAAACAAATAATGGGTTTAGTGAGGTTAGTCCACAGTGACAGGGTATTAAGGTCTGAATGTTGGTGTTAAAAATGCTCTTTACTAGCCTACGTAAATTGGGAGAGTCGAAATATTGAGATACGTTTGATATTAAATTAAAATTTCTATGTATACGATTTGATATAACAAGAATAAGCAAGTCTTTACACATTTGGTAATCAAAAGACGTCATGATATCTAGCAATGAATCGAGTTCAAAGATAGGACATTTCTTTTAATTTCTCAGTAATTTTTTTGTTGTTGTGAATATCTCAGTCATTTGATTCAAAGTTTTTCTTGGTTTATATTTCGATCTCTAGCAACAGACTTTTTGCCTTGTGCTTTTACGCGCGCTTCTGTGCGCATGCCCAATATCTAAGACAAAACTCTACTATCCTCTCAATTGGTAGCAATCCCATTTTTCTATCCAATCTTGATCTATGTAACCTTGACAGCACTATTTTCAACTTGAGTATCATTTGTGGTGCTACTTCTGGGGTGTATCTCAAATGTTTGTATTGTTCAGGGGATTGACCTTAAAACCTCTTGATGAGTATGAAATTTTGCTTGTAAGAGATTCAAATAGTGTAATTGTTAAGTTTTCAGAATGTTAAGGTATAGCAATGGAAGTATCTATCTTGACAATGTCATTTAAGTATTTAGAATTTAAGGTATAGAAATGAAGGAAGGTGAGAATTTATCTTTTTAAGATTTCATACGCCTTCAGAGGATGCAGGTAATTTACTCATGATAGAGTATGTCATAATCTGCTCCAAATTTAGAATGACAACCACTCCTTCCTCTTGACATAGAACTTTCTCCATTCTGTCATATCTACAAATGCCACAAATGATTCCAGCATTTCTGCATAAATGTTCAATATCTATATTTAAAATTGAGTTGGATGCTCGAATTCTAGCATCCCAATACATTTTTTTCCCTTGAATTCTTTGAAGCTACATTCACAATTGTTGGCTGGATACATTCCGGACGTTAAAACAAACAAACTCTTCTGTTTTTCTCATCTAGTTTAAATTTCACTCTAAAATCTAAATTGTATAATGTTCCATTAATCAAATGCCAAATGTATAAAAATGATTAACTGAGGATGAAATTCTACATACAATCCACCTTTTCATGGATATATGCAGTGGTGCTAGCATAGTTTATATGATGGGGCGAAATTGTAAATAATTATCAGCGAAATGAACTTCATTAAAAAAAGCACTAAAATTGTCAGGAGTATATACAAATAGTAATTATTAAAAAAAATACACACTCTGTACCAAAAAAATAATACAGACTCTTGCATTTTTAACAACCAGTAGCTCAATTCAATTTACTAATAGAAGACTAGACTTAAAACAATGCAACACCAGTTTTAGACCATGCAAATTTTCAAATAAAAGGGTCATGTTGTGACTTGGGACCCACTGTTTAGCCAAAGTTTATTTTTGTGTTCTGTAGTATATATTTTTATGGCCAAAATAGCTTAGTTTTACTACTAATGTGGACTGCTACTCATTATCATATCAACATCTATGACATCTTTTTTCTTCAGAAGCATCTATTCAATATAAATCAGCCTTGAATCCTCAACTAAATATAAAGACCAAAAACACAAAAATTTGTGTTTAGAATCCACAAATCATCCTTAATTTTCAATGAGAAAATGACCTCTAGATTCATACCATTTTAGCTTTATAAATTTACAGAAACCCTTCAATTATTGAAAATGCCATCATCAAATGAATTATCAGTATAATGAGACAAGACACTATATTCAAATCAAAACAAGTTATTTAACAAGTATAGTTACCCTTTTGATTCTCTAAGCAAAACAAGTACATTCTCAAACACAGTTGAGACAGAGGAGAAAACTTTGACCTCTCTTCCGAACATTTATTTTCATCCTTCACCGACTTCAGAAGGCGTCTTGGCAACAATAGACAAAGCATGAAGTCCAGAATCCAACTCATCTTGAAGCAAGCTATAAATAAGCCTATGCCTCTTAACCAAACTCTTCCCTTGAAACTCTTTAGAAACCACTTTAACATTGAAATGTGTCTCACCATCGCTCCCTCTAACACCAGCATGTCCAGCATGTTGATAAGACACGTCTTCAACTTCCAACTCAATAGGCTGAAGTTCCTTTTCAAGCTTTTTCTTTATCCTCTTCCCTCTCCCTCCCAATTCAACATTCTCATCATCAACCTTAGAACCGAAATCAACACCTAAACTTGGGGTCACAGAAGGGCCACTTGAATTCTCAACAAAGCTATCATTTTTGAAATCAGAATTTCCAATTGAGTCAGATTCAGAAGCACCCTTTTCAGCTTCCAAGTAAAGCATAAGTGCTTTTTTCTGCATTAATTTGAGCATATTCAAAAACCCATTATTTCTAGAAGGGGTTAAACTCTGTTGCAACCCAAGATGCATTACAAAATCGGGTGTGACCCGGATAATTTCATTAACGGGTCGACCTGAAAAGCCTTGAACGAGTAAAGCAGCGAGGCCTTTGGTGAGAACAGAATCCGAATCAGCTTCATAGACAACGTTTTTGTCACCATCCAAGTAGGCTCGGACCCAAACCTGAGAGACACAACCTTCAACTTTGTTGTCTTTAGTTTTAAATTGGGATTCGAGGGGTTTGAGGTTTTTGCCGTAGAAGAGAAGCTGTTCATACTTGGCTTTGGGTTCTTGCACGGATTGGAAGAGGTTTACAATTTCTTGAAGCTTTGGAGGGAGTTCCTCGATGGGTTGAAGGGAAGTGGACGGTGGTGGTGACGATGATGATGACGGTGGTGGTGGTTTTGTTGGGAGTGACTGGAAGGTGATGGGTTTGAAAGAGAAGAGGGAGTTTGTGGGTTTAATGAAGAAAGTAGAGTTTTTTTGGTTGAAGAGAGAAAGTGAGAATTTGGTCGAGAATAATCGAAATGAACATGAAGAAAGGGAATTGGTGGTCATCATTGTTGCTGGTATCTTCAAGGCTTTTTCCTTGGACTTTTCCGATGGACGGACCAAACAAAATCTAAACAAACTCAAGGCCCAATTTCTAGGTTCTTCTTGTCAAAAGCCAATCAATGAGCTGATGTTACGATCTTTACCTGCAATAAACACAGGAAAATTAGTGCAGTTTGGTTTGAAAGTTTAGTCTGTTTATTTTGAAATAGTAATATACCTTAGCTTTAACCATAAAAGTGTCTTAAAATAGTTAACTACCTAGGGCTTCTAAACTCTCTATCCTATTCTGTAAACTTTAGGAGTGTAACACTACTTGCTTCACACCTTTGTCTTATTATTGTGGTTGCTGTAGTTTATAGGTTTCTTGACCTTAAATTTTATGTTCTAGAAGGAAAAATATACGATGAATGAGATGACAAAAGATGAAATGGAGGAAGTTAGCATCCAGCTAGATCAGGATGCAGAGAAGAGCTTAAACATAGCAAAGCGAAGCCTGGCGTGAAAAGTATCAAAAGAAAAGGCCCTTAACAAGGGAGCTGTCAAAACAATACTTACCAAAGGATGGAGAGATCCAGAAGGTATGACAATCTCTAATCTAGGCACCAATCTTTATCTATTTACTTTTTCAGAAAATAAGAAACCTAGAAAGATTATAGAGAAACGACCGTGGTTTTTTATGAACCATTTGCTTAGTTTACAAGTATGACTGCCACAAGCCTCACTATAAGAGCTAGATTTTACCCAGGTTCCGTTTTGGGTTCAAATACATGGGCTGCCTCAGGATATGATAAATACAATACAACGAATGCTGCTAAGAAAATGGAGCAAATGGGGGAAGCATGGGAAATCGAGAATCCCATGGTTAATGAAAATCTGGCCAGAAAAAAATCCGGATTATGTCTAAATTTTAAAAAGATGTTTTCTATAACTGCAGGAGTGATAAGTTATGAGCAGAAAAGATGCACGAAAGAGAAAGCTATGGCGACATTTTGCGAGGAAGTTCCTAAGTATGGACCTCAGCTAGAGGTGCCACTCACCTAAATTTTATTTTTTGAAACACCACATTAGCCAAATACTCTAAGACTAAAAGGTGCAAGTTGAACAAAATAGAGTTTCGAGTTATAAGCACAGGAAACTAAAACATGGGAGTCCTTTCTTGAAGTTCATATTTGCATGTTGTGTTCAATTACAAAATAGATACGATGCATACATTCATCACGGTTTCAAATAGGAAAATACCCCGAAATTTCATTGCGTCATAAATTTAATCACCTTGAACAGAAACAAATTCAAATTCATACATCACAAAGATATCATACAACAAAAGAAAGCTACATGTTTGAAATGTTATACTCGAGTTTAAGGTTTATCTGGATAGGAACACCAGCGTTTTAAATTTTTCAATCATTAAGCGTTGAATATGTAACAACTAAACAAAGAGAAGATTAATGAGCATATTTCAATTACTGTAATTGTTTTTAGTCAAAGCTCGTAGTAAGATAATGTTTAAAGGTTTAGGACAGCTAAGTTAAGATTAAAAACCCAGATTACCAAGGAAAACGAAACGGAACACTCTTGAGTCATGACAGCATGTAGAAGCAATTAGAGAAATTCATAGATTTCACATCAATTGATGCTGAAATAAGTTACTTGGATCATATATTCACCAAACCTTAACACAGGCATTTCCTCAAACATATGGCATGCAGTTTACATAAAGCAAACCCCCTTATGAATCAAGAAAAGGTTAACTCAATAATAATTTCAACTAATTCAAAATCTCATTCTGAAACGTCTAAAATAAAAGATACTAATCATTTATTGAAAAAGAAAAATAGTTACCATGATTTAGGCTTTTTTTCAGCTTAGAAGCAAAATATTCAGAGGTAAATAAATCG
>Ga0315914_1007377_pt1 | contig 15231 bp, 4 predicted proteins | sample MpolenodulesMG_FD_203920 | JGI IMG/M metagenome (GOLD analysis project Ga0315914, IMG submission 203920) | Medicago polymorpha root nodule microbial communities from Los Angeles, California, United States - elongated nodules | ecosystem: Host-associated > Plants > Roots > Nodule | place: USA... | reverse complement strand
ACTGGTTAAGCATACAAAAAAAGGAATTTATTACCATAAAATGAAACTTTGTTGACTTATTTATGGATTAATTACACAGTTTTCAATGCAATAATTACTATATAATTTCTCTTTTTAGTATCCTTAACCAGTGCCCCGGAAACACCGGTTAGCATTTCCCATTTTTTAATCAAACTTTGTTAAAAATGGCTAACATGACCATTTAATATTGAGTTGGAATAATTAATAGTGTTTATGACATCAAACATGATTACTTACATACACTTTCACTTTTTTCTCTTTCCAATTCAATCTTAATTTTTTCCAGATAATATTTCATCAACATTATAAATGAAGTAATCAGTAATCAATTGATTTTGTTCATTATAAATGAAGTAATCAATCGACTTTGTTTCAAATTAAGACTAAATAATAAATCCTTAGTTTTGAGAGCGGTAAATTTATACGTAGCAACTTATCAATAAACGTTCACTTGAACACTTTTTAACCGAGATTGATGAAAATAGAGTAATGATACATATATTTTATAACTTAAAAGACTAAATACATATTTGTACTGACATAAATTTTATCAAAATAAAAATAGAATGTTTAATTATGAATTAACGATGATAGATATATTTTTAAAGGGAAATGCTAACCGGTGCCCCGGGGGCACCGGTTAAGGATACTAAAAAGGAAAATTATATAGTAATTATTGCATTGAAAACTGTGTAATTAATCCATAAATAAGTCAACAAAATTTTCTTTTATGGTAATAAATTTCTTTTTTTGTATGCTTAACCAGTGCCCCGGGTGCACCGGTTAGCATGACCCATTTTTAAATTAGGTGATAGAGTATTAGATGAATGTGAATTAATTTAGGGATAATTTAAGGCCTTAAGATTAAATGAAATGAATTGAATGGATGAAATTTAGTGTCAAACTAATTTTCACATCATGGTGCCATTTGATTCTATCTCATATTCTATGTCATTACTTGTGCTTATCCTTAGTTTTCGTTGCAATTAAAGAGATTTCTTTAACTAATCCGTATATTTTATTTATATGAATAAATTACTTTTTTTTGAAGATATGAATAAATTACTTGAAAAGGTATATATATATATATATGTAAAAAGTAATATACATCAATACCATATTGAGAAATAAATTGTCATTAACTTTATAATATAATAAAATAACAAAAGCGTTTATAATAGAATATTTTATATTTTAGATATTTATAAAAATAATATTATGTATAATTTCTTGTGTTTATCCGAAACTTTATAGTTCTTATATATAAAATAAAAATTATAAAAATGAAAATAAAATATTTATGAATTCAATAATTAATTATTTTAATTATCAAGTTATGATATTTTCAAAGGCGCTGTAGTTGGTTCTTAATTATTATTCTTACGAATCTCTAAAAAAAATTATTATTCTTACGAACTTCATTCATAATTAACTTTTATTGGATTTTGTATTTTATTTCCTAACATTATATTTTATCGGGATATTTATCGGTCCACACTTTTTTTTGTGGTGGTTGGAGTTTGAATTTGGACCTTGTATGTATTATGCATTGTTCTTACCAGCTGAGTTAAGCTCACGAGGACTATCAATGCATACTATTCCTTTAGAAGAAGAAAAATGCATACTATTACGACGTGTTTGCAATTATACGTATTTATCATTTGATTTTATACGTTCAATAACGTGTTTGATCAACTAAAAAATAAGTATTAAACATAATAGCACATTATAAGGCAGAACAACGCACGACAAATTTTTATGGTATTGAACAAGTTTTTATCTTATAAAATGTTTGGTAGATAAAAGACTATTTTGATATTTTATACAGCTTGTATTTGAGACAAAAAATTGTGTCACGGTTTAGTGAGAAATAGAAATTTTAGTTTTTGTCTCTTCCATTGTCTCTCAGTTTGTCCTATCTCATAAACAGTTTTACGATAAAATACTATAAAATGTCATGTCCCTTCACACCATAAGAGTTTCAATCATTTTACTATTATTGTCCCACGAAAATAAACTTATTTACCTATTTCACATTCACTAAGAATAATGTATAAATGTCGTTTTGTCCATAGTTCAGTTAACAGAAACATTGCGTTATGAATGAGTTGGGTTTCGAACTCCAGATTTCTCATTAGTGATGTACTATTAATTTGAGGTTATCATTGATCACTCATCAATAATCTCCCACCTATGTCGGATCTATATTAAGGATTGTTTTTATTTCAACGTTTGTTTTCAGAGTTTAAATTTTTGCATGTTAAGTGTGAGAGCAATCAAATTATCTATTATTTAGCTAAATATGTTCTTCATATCCAAGATTGCATATAGATTAAATAGACTTTATTTTATATTTTACGTTGAAAAAATATAGTTAATGTCACCTGGAAATTAAAATTGGTAGTAGTTATTGTTCAAAAAAAAAAGTGGTAGTAGTTATCTTGACCTCTCTGCAAAAATAAACGTCTCACCAAAATGTCTCTCGATAACTACCACTTTCATTAAAATGTGTCAAGATTAATGTCGTTTAATAAAATAAAAAAAAAGCTAGTGAAATTTTTTCCATTTTGAGAAAAATCAATTTTATATTTTTTTTTAACAAACTAAAATGGGATATATTAACAACAATGATTCACCCTGCATAAGGTGTGCAAAAGACAAACCACCTAAGAGTAATTTACAAGATTAAGGTGGCCACAACAAGGAACCACCACCAAAACAGAAACAAATTACAAGTGTACACCCATGCAAAGAATGGGGTGTTGCCACCAATCATGATAACAATAGCCAGAATTCACCTATTTTGACTTCAACAATAAGAAAGAATTTAATTTAGCATGTTCAACAAGAACAGAAGGATTAAAAACCGTATTTTGAAACACACGGTTGTTCCTTTTCTTCCATAGCACCTAAACAGAAGCAAACCAGATTACTTTTATAAATGTGTGAGTGAATCTAGGCAGCTCCGTTATTGAAGTGAATTGAATAAAATGTTGTCTGATGTTATCAGGGGACACCGAAGAAATATATAACCAACGCCAAACATGTCACTAAAGAGAGCTGAGTATGTCACAGTGTAAAGTAAATTAAATTGTTGTTAATCAAATTGATAGTAAAAGTAAATTAAAATAATCATAAAATAAATGAAAAATCAGGACATTGTTGTAGCATCACGTATTGAAGAAGAAAAAAATACACATGTTGCTTGAAAATACAAATGAATAAAGTAAGTGATTGAATTTAAGTGATTAGTGAGTCCCACGTAAGAAGAAATCATTCTATAGAGCTTGAGTTCAATTTTCAAATGACATATATCTTGTTTAGATTTTACTTACCTCCTAATTGAATTTCAGATTTACTTACCGCCCAAATTAATATAATATAATATAATATAAAATATTGTTTTCAGTAAAATGTTAGGATGGGTTTTCTACTCCATCCTCATTGAAAAACAAGCTCGGCTCGCGGGGCTCAAATTGATGCAATTGCTATGAGAGTCTCCAATTATGGACAAATAGTCAATTTTATTCATGAATGTGTAATGAACAGCCATAATAGTATTTCAATGTAGTGAAATTCAAAAATAGTCTAAGTTGCGTATTCAATTAGTCAAAATAGTCTTAAAGAAGAAAATCAACCAAAACTAATTAAAAATAGTTTTCAGATTCAAGGACGTCAAAAATTATTTAGACCAATGTTGTGCACAACCAGGAACATTTTATGGTTTTGCTACTTTGAATGACTATTATCGCTACTCGTACACATTCAAGACAAAAATGACTATTTATCCCGTCCATTTACATATACAAATTAACATTTTTTTTTGGGTCAAGCAATTTAGTGATTAAAAATTTATCTTTTAAAGAAAATAAGTAGGGATTCTGGTGTTCAAACTCCAGTTCTTACATTATATAAAAACAATGTCTATGTCAACTGACTTAAACTCACGGTGACTATAAATTAACATTTTAAATACATGTATTTTATATATTTAACAATGTATGTTTTACCCAGTGGCGGAGCCACTTGTGTTCCGCCACTTGTGTGTGAGGGGATGCATTGCATCCCCTGATTTTTTAAATTTTCACCCAATGATAAGGTTTGTTTATATATTTGCATATCCTGAAATTGTATTCATGCACCTCCTAAGACTCTCACATCAAACTCTGTTGACACACTCTACTTTTTAGGTCGTAAACATTGATGATGTTGTTATAGATGAGAGTCATATCTTGTTGCTTTTACATGTTGACTTTGTTATTTTTATTTAATATTTGTAATTTGTAATGAACTACATTTTTTTTAATTAATATAGGTAATTAGTGTTTCATTGTGAAGTTTTTTTTTCAACAAAACGTAAAAAGAACCCAGGGAATTAACTAGAGTGTGTCAACAAAGTTTGATCACAAATTAGGGAGAAAAAGCAAAATTAGGGAGAAAAATTAGTGACAGAAAAAATAAAATTCATCACAAATTACTTGGTCGCAACATTTAGTGACGAAATTAGAGAGGAATTTCACGTTTTCTCACTCTACATTTTTCACACTAATTTTTTGTTTTTTAGTAGTGAACTTATTTGTAATCCTTAATTAATTAACTAAGCCACATTACCATTTAGCTGCTTGTTAAATTCAATTCTATAAAATTTATAGGGTTAACTAAGTTTTTCGTTTTTAAAAATATTATGAATTTTGATTTTAGTTTCTAAAAATATATATATATATATATATATATATATATATATTTTGTTTCTAATAGAATAATTTTGATACGTCTTTGACATTTCTTGAGTATAAAATGGACATATATATATATATATATATATATATATATATATGTTACAACAAAATTTGGTAAGACACTAGACATATATCTTCACACATAGAAACATAATTGAAGTTTTAAAATTTAGTATCCCCTAAGTCGGATCCTGGCTACACCACTGGTTTTACCTATACATACAATATAATATTATAAATAGTCTCCCCACCAATGTGTGAATTTCGTAAACCCTTGATTTCTATTCATAAAAAAATTATAAATGGATTGCTGATTAGGTAAAGGAAGTTAATTGTGGAGAGAAACTTCCAAGAGTGCGAATAAGTTTAGGCACCAAAGTACAACATGATCACGTCATAATCATGACAGATTTCACTTAGCACATAAACAGGTATCCGCACTAGAATGTCTTCCAATCCCACACGGACACAACCTCTCATCTAAAAGGGAAAAACAAAACAAGATCCAATAATAAACTCTATCTTTGAAACACGGATGCGGACACCAAACACAATACAGACACTAACATATTGATATCATTAATAATTTTAGAAAATCACATAATTTGATGTAATTATATGTGTTGGTGGCGACCATAGCACCAGAACACGTCTAATCCAAAAAATATCCGTGTTTTATATACTCCATCAAAAAACGAATTATTTATAGAATCTAAATTTAACTTTTCATCAAACTATTCTTATCTCACGGCGGAATTTCAAATCAAAATGATTCTTCATTCAAAAACCAGAGGGCTTAACACAAAAACTTGATGTGAGTAGCACACAGCTATTAGGTCGGTGAATGAAGCCAGAAACTGGCCCTATTTTAGTTACTTTGTGTAGCCGCGTTCATAGTGACTCACCAAATGCGTGTCCCTTTCACTCATTCTTATCCATCAATAAAAAATCACTTTTTCAAAAATTAATGCTGACCTGTTATAACTTATACTATATCGTAATTAAATATACATAGTAACTTTCTTTTGTTCTTCTATATATAAATCACCCTCTTCTCATTTTCCTTTGTCAATTTGTTTTGTACTTACCCTTCTCCTTTCTCAATTTCATATACCATATATGGCTTTCTTTCTTTGCTTCTTCTTTTTCTTTCTTGCTTCATCAGCCACTGCTTGTGATCGTTGCTTGCATCAATCCAAGGCTTCTTATTTCTCAAAAGCTTCTGCTCTTTCATGTAACAATCATTCATAAATTTTTTCAATATTCATCTTATATAGAAAATAAAAAATTATATTGTTGATAATTGATTTTTTTTTTTATATGCAGCTGGGGCATGTGGGTATGGTTCTTTGGCACTTGACTTTAGTGGTGGACACCTTGCAGCTGGTGTTTCTTCACTCTTCTATAATGGTGCTGGTTGCGGTGCTTGCTTTCAGGTATACACACAAATAATCTTATTCAGGTTTTAAATTGCAGGTGCAGTCATTATCGTTGTCGGTGTTATTAATCATGCGGATGCAATGCATTGCGTCCGCATATTAAAATAAAACTACACTGACAGTTAGCCAAATTAAATATATTTTTTATTGATGTCATGAAACTTTTGTTTTTATGAAATTAATGAACAATTTAATGCAGGTAAGATGCAAGAACCAAGCAATATGCACAAAAGAAGGTACCAAAGTGGTATTGACTGATCTTAATCACAATAATCAAACTGATTTTGTCCTAAGCAGTAGAGCCTTTACAGCTATGGCTCAAAAGGGTATGAGCCAACAGATTTTGAAACTTGGCATTGTTGACATTGAATACAAGAGGTAAGACACTTAAACCACTTTTTTGTAGCTTTACTTTAGTTATAAGTTTGTTTCTAGATAAGTTCTAGATTTTCTTTTGTTTTTTTCCACATTCTTGATATGCCAGCATTTTTTGTTGGACCCACTTCCCACCTAGCTAGTAGACAGTGGCACCGTCCCACCATTGAAAATAGAACACCAATGTAGACAAGTTATATGAATCTAAGACAATTATATAGCGCAATAATAATAGTAACGGTCTAATCTGATGTAATATATATTAATTTTAATGTAGTGCATAACAATGTAATATATGTATAACACGTATAATGTCAGAATTCAGATATTTTCTGTCTGTTGCAAGCATCAGATACGAAGCCATGATTGATTTTTATAGTGTCTTAAATTTGGAAATGGTGCATAAAATTCATATTCATATATTTATTTATTTATCAATTGTATATGGTTGCTGAACATTGATTAATCCCACGTGGATTTTAATGTTGCAGAGTACCATGTGAGTACAAAAAACAGAATTTGGCTGTTCGTGTTGAAGAATCAAGCAAAAAACCAGATTATTTAGCAATTAAATTTTTGTATCAAGGTGGTCAAACAGAGATAGTAGGTGTTGATGTAGCTCAGGTATATATATCATATGTTACATTAATACTATATGCCAAAAAAATTCATTACCAAGTGTTTTTATTGAATTAAAAAAATATTAACCATTGGTTTTTGTGGCTTATTAATTACTACTAGGTTGGATCTTCAAACTGGAGTTTCTTGAGTAGAAATCATGGGGCAGTGTGGGACACAAGTAGGGTTCCACAAGGGGCATTGCAATTTCGTATAGTGGTTACTTCAGGGTATGATGGTAAATGGCTATGGGCAAAAAAGGTTCTTCCAGCTGATTGGAAAAATGGGGTGATATATGATTCTGATCTTCAGATTACTGAAATTGCACAAGAGGGTTGTTCACCATGTAATGATGAAACATGGTCATAATTCAGGACAAACTATAGTGCTGAATATAACCCCACATAACATATACATATATAGTTTTTAGGTGGCTTTAAATTTATTCTTCTGTGTATTATAGGCTTACAAACCAAATGTAATACCCAGAAATTATATGGAGTAGCTTAATAAAATTAATATGTGATGTCTCCTTTGTAACTACTCATTTCATTACTATGTATTCTTTCATTTTATTTTATTTTCTTTTCATTTCAATATGACATTTATTTCTCACCTAATTGATGAATGGGAATTTTTTCATTATTTCACTCTCTGTTATGAATAAATTCCATCACTCATGCTTAAAAGTTAAAATGTACGTAAACAACTGGCTAGAATGATGAAAAAGAAGATACAAAGATGTTTTTAGTTTTTATTTATTATTAAATGAGATTTCAAGCATCCAACCACGATACTAAATATACTTACAGAGTCCGTGTAGTCTTAACTCGATTGATACAAGGTCCAAGATTCGAAACTCAGACACCATAAAAAGAAAAATGAAAATTGTTGTTTTGACATATAAAACTACCTAAAAACACAAGTAAATGACCAAATTACCCTAGCGGTAGCTAACTACCGTTGGCAAATCCGGCAGCAGTTAACTGCCGCTGACATCAGAGGCAGTTAACTGCCTATAGCTTTGCTTCACTTAAGTGCAATTCCAGTTGTGATTTTACGCGTTTCGGTCGAAAAATCAAAATAAATCGAAACTTATTAGGAATTTTACGAAACTTTACAGACCCTCTATATGTATTTTTATACAGCTGTCTAACAAAAACCAACTCAAAATTCAATTTCTAAGTCGACGTTTTGATGTTTTGGTTTCTTGAGTTTTTGGCGCATTAAAATTCATATTTAATCCACCCGTTGTCGAAAAATTCTAATTTTTTGTGGAAAATGTATTTTTTTTATGTCCTTAACATGTGTGAAAAAAATGATGAAAAATCTCAATCTCTATATAACTTTTCTAGACGCGCAGTTGGAAAAATATTGCGATTTTACGCGTTTCAGTAAAAAATTCAAAATAAATTGAGGCTTAGTCGAAATACTACGTAAATTTGCAGATCCTCTATATGTATATTTATAGAGGTGTCGGCAAAAAAAACAGCTCAAAATTCAATTTTATAGGGGTAATTTGATCATTTACTTATGTTTCTAGGAAGTTTTATATGTCAAAACAGCAATTTTCAAGAAAAATTACGGTACATTTGCGAGTTTTATTTTGGAAAGAATAACATATTGTTCTTTCAATTTTTTTTAAATAGGAGTTTATGACCCATATATAAACATTGGGCTCTAACATAAGCTTAAATTCAAGACTAATACTTTTTCCACCCTATTACCTTCTCCCGCGTCCTAATTTTTTTTATGAAAATGTTCATGAAAATTTCGGATTTTATAATTCGAACTGAGTTTTCTCCTTAATTTGGGGTGTAAAAATGAGTTTTTCCACCAATTCGAATTTTATAATCCTAAAACCCCAAAATATAGGGTGTGTTCCTCGCGTTTTTCGGATTATAGAATATGAACACCCCCTAATTACACCACTATTCAGGGGAAAAACAGTTCAAATTATATAATCTGAACTGTATCAGCACAAATTCTGAACATGTTTGTAACATGAATAGTCATTTTAAGGACCATATTAATCTTCTTAACTCTCATCATTCTGTTTTAGGTAATTGTTACCTGTTTTCGGTCGAAAAAATGACATTCGGGCTATTTGATTTGATTGCTCCAAAACTGGGCGTAAAATCAGAAAATAGAAGGGACTTCTTACTGGACTCCACCCCTCAAAATAAAAAATTCCATCGTTTAGACCTATTTTTTTAAAAAAATTTCTTCATATTCTCAAAAAAATTGAATTAGTTTTATTTGATTTTTAAAATTTTTTGGTGGTATTTTTATAATTTTTTTGATTTTATTTGACATGTTTTATCATTATTTTTTTTTGGTTTTTGGTTGTTTTTAAAAGTAAAGTTCAAAATAGTTGAAATGGGAAAGATGTTGATTGCTGCATATAGATAAGCATATTTCAGATTATAAAATCCGAACTAGTGAAAACTCATTTGGATTTTAGAATCCGAAAACAACATGGACATTTTGGAGAAAAAAATAGGGAGCGCGAGAAATGGATAGAGAGGAAAAAGTAATAGTCCAAATTCAAATCATTGGGCCATTATAGGCTTAAAAAGGAAAGCCCGCTAACTTTGATACAAAATTGAATTATGCTCTTTACCCAACATATTTTGCTCATTCTCAACTGAAAAGACCAAAATACCCCCGCATAAGTTAACTAACGCTAGTGTAAAATTTGCGTGAGTTAACTCACGCTAGTGTGAATTTAAAATTATTCAACGTGAGTTAACTCACGTTTATTAATATGCAATTTTTTCTTTTTCTTTTACGAATTTATTTAATACGCACTTTTAATATGCGAATTCACGTCGTGTTTAATTAGTGTTCGAAGACATTATATTATTTATATGACAAAATAATAAAATAAATGCAAATATAAATAAAAAGAAAGGAGACCAACCTTGGGGTAACAGAGGATCAATGGTTGGGGGGAAAAAGAGACCAATCATTTTGGGGCAAAAAAATATCAACCGTTGGGGGAAATCTAAATCTGGTTCTTTTTATACCCCTAACCCCGAGAAAGAGTCTTTTTACCCACGGTAAAATTATTTTGGGGGTAAAAAGAAGCAAATTTAGGTTTACCCCAAGGTTGACCTCTTTGTGTCCCATGGTATAAAAGTGAGAGAGTGAGGAGGATGGGAGAAGGTATGGTGTGAGAAAATAGTGAGTTTTGGAGGGGTATTTATAGGAGGAATGGGTACCATAGGTGTTATAAGCACTAAATGCAGTCAAAAAAATTAAAAAAAACGTGTAAAAATGAGTTAAAATCAAGGTTGAATAACTGACCACCGTCCAAAAAACATGTTCTTGGTGCACGAACAACCGGCCACTGCAGTGTGAGTTAACTCACGCTAGTGTTATACTTTGTGTGAGTCGGTTGGTCATGCATTTTAATGCATTGTAAATGGTTTTTTACACATTTTTTTCTAATTTTTTTTTTTTTTTGACCTCATTAAGTGTTATGTTACCTTAAACCACCTATAAATTTTTACCAAAAAAAGAACCACCTATAAATACCCTTTTTCTCTTCGCTATTTCTCGAATAAAAATTGCGTATTAAATAAATTTGAATAAAAATTGCGTATTAAATAAATTCGAATAAAAGTTACATTACTTTACGTTACATAAAGTTCCTAAATATGTTCTATCATTGCATTACATTACATTCAAATAGAGTCTTCCAACTACAACAATTGTCTTACTTCTGAAATTGGGTAAATTCAAACTGGCCAAACAACAGCTCTCAAGCATTCACCCGGAAGTTCTATTGTTTCATTTTAAAGATTAAATTATTGTTGGACTTGGTTTAAATGATGGTGTTCAAGTGTCAAAAGAATGAGGTGCATTCCTTGACATTTCAATACCTTCATTTAAACCAAGCTAACAAGAGTTTAATCTTTTGAAAAGAACAATAGGACTTCTGGGTGAATGTTTGGGAACTGTCGTTTGGCAAGTTTGAATAACCCCATTTCAGAGGTAAGACAATTGTTGTAGTTGGAAGGCGCATTTCCTACCTAATCACGATCTTCTGGCGGAATCAAACTGTTGATAATATCTTCAGTTGATCTCAGGACCGTTACACACATATCGATCAACTGGAATATGATGTGCTCCCAAAACATGCTCCACATGTTATCGTCGTTCGTTAATTCCACCCAACTGAATGATATCCTCCCATCGTCGAGCGCTGTACGTTTATATTGAACGTATTCCACCCTCCTTGTGTCTCCGAGGTTGACTCCTTGATTGAATTCATTTAGTTGATCCTTGATACCTCTTAACGTGACACCAAGGTGCCGAACCTTCAACCTCTGAGGTTCTCCACCGTTGAATTGTGCATGAACGTCGAACATATCGAACATTGCTTCAAATCTACACAATAAGAAATTAAAAACAATCAATGAAAAACTCGTTCAAACATTTCATCAAACACTTGGAGTGCAAATTATACATAAACCCTAAAAATGATAACTACAACATAAACATGCAAACATCTAAACAATTAGGCAATATAAGTGATTTATATGTAACATTGTATCATTTCTTGCCAAAAAAATCAAAATTTATACTAAACTCTAAAACTAAAAAAAATCCAATCTAAGTGTAAAAAATCTAACATAAACATGCAAACATCTAAACATCATAACAATTAAGCACTATAAGTCATTTACAATTTTACATGTAACATTGTATCATTTGTTGAAAAAAAATCAAAATTTTAACAAAACACTAACCCTAAAAAATTCTAATTTAAGTGAAAAATCCATCATACCAACATAATTTAAGTGAAAACTTACGTGTTCTTGTTATTGGAGTGTTGTTTGATTTGAAGTTGAAGGAATTTCAGATTTGGGAAATTTGAGAGAGATTTGAGATTGGAAATGAGGAAATGAGGTTATGCCTGGCCATATAACAACATGCAGCGTGAGTTAACTCACGCAACGTGACTTAACTAACGCAGCGTGAGTTAAGTCCCGCTAGTACAAATTCTTTGTGTGAGTTAACTCACGTTCCTCTAACCTGTGGCGTGAGTTAACTCACGCGCACCTGCTGCACCACATTTGTCACGTTTTTTAGACGGTTGTCAGATGGTTTACCACATTTTTTACATGTTGTTGACCCACCATAATGGTTAGATACAACATAGACTTGCATTTCCCCTATAAATATTCTTCCAACCATTTCTCACATTCTCTCATTCTCACTCTCTCCTCCTCTTCCTTATTTGACATTTGCATTCTGTAGATATGTCTCAGAAATAAGGCGATGCTGCTCAATTAAAAAAAGGAGGGTGAGAAGAAGAAAGAAAAATCGACTGTGACATGGCACAAAATCGAATGTGATGGTTCCGTTAAAAAAAGTGATTCGAAGGTGTCGGTGTACAACCATTCAAGGCTGAGGAGGAGCGGAAGGACATGTTATTTCGGTCCTCAACCAAAAGCAGGTGCCCTAGGGACTGTCAAGGACAACCTAATTGAGTTAAGCGACGAAGGAGATAATTAAATGTAATGCCTTGTAAATTGTAATAAAGTATGATGTTTTTATACATTCATTTCTTATGTAATGGCTTGAATAAATTTGGTTATTAAAATTTGAATACATTTCTTCTAGATTAAAATTGCTTATTAAATTTGAATTCTGCTATTGCGTGACTTAACTCACACAGAGTGACTTAACTCACGCAAGGGCAATATGATCAAATCAATTGGGAATGAGTAAAATCTGTTGGGTAAAGAACAGAATTCTACAAAATTTGACCCAAAAAGAAACTAGGAAGAAAAAGATATTGAGAATTTCTTTTTAAACACTTTATTCTTCTCATGCATCCTAAAAAACCTCTATTTTACCTCTGTTCGGATTGTATAATCTGAAACAAGTTGTTATGTTTTGGATTATATTATTTAAAATCATTTAGAACACCGAAAAACAAAAAATATGTCATTAAATCACATTCTACCTCAACATCAACAACATAATTCAACCACAACAATTTTAACGACATAATTAACACAAGTTCAACAATATAATACAACTACAAAAATAATTGAAACAACATAATTAAACATAAACAAGATCATGGATGTGTCAAACTAATTTCTTCATCGAATTCATACATGCATGCCATATTTTTTTTTGTATATCTTGGATCCAATTAAACTTTCCCAAATAGCATGAACATGCTCGCCTAGAGTCTAACTCAATCCACGCCTTCAAACTATACTGACCAAATACAGAGAACATGTTTCTCACGTCGCAGTCGTTATGGAGTTTCCTCTTGGTGAATCAAATGCTTTCATCTTAGTCGATTGATACACGATGATACTTAACACTTACAACCCTTATTGGGTTCTTCTTCACACGATGAGGTAAAAAAATGACCGAATTTATTTGTCATTTCGTCTATCTATAAAAAATAATAATTAAAAAGTGACCAAAACCTCATCAGTTTCAACTAAGGATCATTATAGCTTTCAGAAGACCCGACCACCAAGTCTACCCATAAAAAAATATCCATGAAGCCAATTATATCATTGTGATTTGTGAAACTTGTCAATCTAACCTCTCAGTCTCACACCTTTTGGTTTCATAACGGGTTCTTGATTTAGCTTCTCTGTTATGCTTTTTCGTATCGTTGAGATAAGTTTCTATATCCACATTAAAGTATGAAGGGAGCTTCTATGAAGAAGTCAGGCAATTGACTTCTTCGGTGCAGTCGTTTAATTCGGCCAATCAGATTTTAAGTGATGACACGTCATATGTAGGACAAATTATAATATGGACCACTTGCTCCATATGTTCCACCATGGACAAGTTTATTTCAGGATCTTAACGATTAGATTTGATCGGTGTCTATGGTATTGTGGTACATCATCCACACATGATTTTTCTTCTAATTCCAATTCTCTCTCCTCCCTATCACTCATTCATCTCTCTCATATTTATTTCTCTTTCTTTATTTGCATATTCTCTCTTTTTCAGATTTTTTTAACATCTTCATCAACTTATTCATCATCTTCATTCTTCATGAGAGGAAGAAAAAAAACTCAGGAAATTAAAAAATTAAAATTACATAATTAAGAAAAACAATACAATTAATTACATGTTTGATTGTAGTACCCTGACTGTTTACAATTAATTACATGGTATCTTGAATTGATATTTTTTTCTATTTTTCAGATTGATTTCATTGATTTAAGGTTCCACTGCTTCAATTATATTAATTGTGGTTCCACACTTCAATTTAACATGCTATTTGCAATTGAGAATTCAAACCAGAAAATATTAGTTTATCAAAACTATTTTGCAAGCACGATAACATTAAAAGAAGGTTTTCGAGAAAATTAAAAAAAAAATTTATTTATTTTTGTCTGGATTGTTGATTTTGTTGCTGGTTTGTTGTTGTCGTTCATGATTATGTGCTCAAATTGAGCTTTTGTTGAAAAAATAACTTAAAGTAATAGTTTTTTGGTTCCGGGTCGCATAAGTTTTCAACCGGGTCGTAGCGACCCTTCTAGGGGAAGAGGATGAAGTAATAAAAAAAAGAAAAAAAAGGGCTCCACCGGAATTCAACCTGCAACAGCTATGTAGCACAGACAACTACCCCTCACCAATTGCACCATGCATAGTTTTACAACAAGTTGCCATTTGGAATCAATTTATCTATTTGTGTCGGTTTAAAATTGTAAAATGTAATTAATTCATATATAATTATCATTAATTTCATGATTTGTTTATTTCCAAATAATGTACAACACCATTTCAAGCAATAAAATGATCAATTAATTAAGGCAATATTATATTATTAAGGCTTAAATGCAATTTTCTCCTTTTATGTTTTAATTTTTTTTGATTTTGCCCCCTTATTAAAAAAGGGTCATGCACCCTCGGGCACTGGTTAAACATACAAAAAAAGGAATTTATTACCATAAAAGGAAACTTTGTTGACTTATTTATGGATTAATTACACAGTTTTCAATGCAATAATTACTATATAATTTCCCTTTTTAGTATCCTTA
>Ga0315914_1007376_pt1 | contig 15233 bp, 13 predicted proteins | sample MpolenodulesMG_FD_203920 | JGI IMG/M metagenome (GOLD analysis project Ga0315914, IMG submission 203920) | Medicago polymorpha root nodule microbial communities from Los Angeles, California, United States - elongated nodules | ecosystem: Host-associated > Plants > Roots > Nodule | place: USA... | reverse complement strand
ACCAAATATTCTTAGTCATTTGTTAATATTCAATGTACAAGAGACTCACATATTATGAGATGGAGGGAGTACAAGAGAAGTAAAAAGGTAAAACTACTGCAAGCCTTAGAGCACAAATATCAGAAGATGTTTAAGTTACTTTTTAACCATGTCATAGAGCTTGTCAGTTAGGACACCGCTATTTGATGTGGTAAGAGTGGTACAAAATGGATACGTATCAAACTTTGGCAACGGTGGCGATTCTCAATTCTTACATCTCTAAATAATATTATAATGAATTGAAACTTGCTTTTCCTAGTAATATTTTCTCACCTTGCTTTTGAAAACTGAAGCTTAAATATTTTTACCGTTGTATAATGGCTAAATTGCAACGGCAATGGCAATCAAATTTTTGTTTATTTCTTATTAAATGCACCATAGTCTAAATTTAAATCTATTATAATTTCTAATCTATATATAGGTTAAATTTGAACTATTAATTATATCTCTTTAATTTTTTCTTCTACACATTTCATTTGCCAATGAACTCCAACCACAATAATTCTTGGTCCAGCTACTTGCGAAATGGTGGCATTCCTCCATGCATCCAAAATCAACAAAATATCTCCTACTTTGAAAATGCATCCAATAACCCAAACTCACGTCATAACTTAATTTTTCAAAATCATGCTTTTATCCCAAATCCACACATTAGACATTATCCGTATCATTCATCACCTTACCCATATCATTATCAACATTTTTTATCTCAATCAACTAGTCTCACCATGTCTCATGGAATTCAAAAGGATAATAGTGGTGTCCAATTAAATAGTCAAGAGATTAGAACACCACAACCTTGCACTCAATGGTGGAAAGCAAACTATATTTTGGGTTCGGGTTAATGTCACTCTATCTGGATTGAGAATCGTCGACTAAGCCACAAAGAGACAAGGACAATGGACATTGTTGAGTATCATCGTCCATCGACCAACTCAGATGGAAACATACAGTTCGTCGAGATGAAGCTTAAGAACGATGACGACGTGGGAATCATGTTCTCAATATTTAGTCATTATAGTACTAAAGGATCAATCGAGTTGTACGCTTTGTTGGTATGATTTTTTGAAGATATTCATATAAGTTTGATTTGGCTAAAGACCTATCAAGGGCGGACTTGGACTCGGAATATCACTAGGGCACAATATCTGTATCAAATAATAATAAGAAATTATATTAAAAGTAGATGTAGCAACCAAAATTACAAAAAAAAATGCTTTATTTTCCATTTGTTGAAAATGAGCTAAAATTACATCATTACTAATTGTTATAAGAACATCTCTTTCTATATACGTTACAAGACGATCATTTAACCATTGATCACCCATCTTGTTACTTAGCTGACTCTTCACATATTTCATAGCTGAGAAAACATGTTCAACACTTGCAGTTGCCACTAGCAAAATCAAAGCTAATTTCACAAGCTTGTATACCAAATCAAAGGTAGTGCTCTTGTTTGTTTTCACAAGCTTTGCACAAAGGTCTGAAAGTCCTTTCAACTTTGAAAATTTGGGATCATCTCAAACGTTTCTAACATAATTCCAAAGTTGATGGCGCATCATCTCTTCTGACACGTCCTTAAAATCATTTGGATAAAGCTCGACCATCCTCAAGAATGTTTCCACATCAAAAGCTTCAAATGATGAAGCTGGACTCAAGCATGCAACACATTGTAAAAGTTCAGTATTCTCTTCATCAAATTTAGCATTAAGCTCTTGCAATTGCAAATCTACAACACTAAACAAACAATCATGCTTATAATGATGCAAATTAGAGACACTTGAATCTAAGAGCCTAGCTTTCTTTCGTTCGACATATGTAGCATCCATATCAGGCACATCAACATTAAGCTTATTACATGCGATAACAACCTTAGACACAATTTTTCCCAACCATCATTCCTCAGTTCTTGTAATTCATCTTTGTTGTATTTGACAAGTGACAAAGCATTCAAAAGATCTTGATCATGCCTTTGTAAAGCTAGATTCAAACTGTTTGTAATGCCTAAAATCTCAACCATCATATGCAACATGAAGATAAAATCAAACGATTGAAACATATCAAGCAAATATATGGTTTCATTATGTTTATCAAATGATGTATCATTTTGTATTTCTTCAAGTACTCCAACAATGGAACTATACAAAGTCATCAAACCACAGAGAGTCCTAAAGTGAGAACCCCAACGAGTATCACCGGCTTGAGCAATAGATGATTCTTGATTCTTTCCACTACCGGTCTCTATCTCACCCTCATTAATCAAGTAAGCATAATGAATTGCTTTTTTGCCACGAAGTAATTCTTGTCTTTTGTTAGATGATCGAATGAAATTAAAGACCATATTGACCTTACCGAAAAAACCAGTAACATTTGTATGAGTCCTAGCACAAGCAACAAGTGTCAATTGAAGTTGATGAGCGAAACAATGCACATAATAGGCAGACGAATTCTCATTTTGAATTAAAGTTCTCAACCCACTAAACCGACCTCACATTTTGCTAGCTTTGTCATATCATTGCCCCCTAATGCTAGACACACTTAAGCCATTAACCGAAAACAACTGTTCAAGTGCCTCTTTAAGTGACTTAGCATTTGTTTATGTAACACGTGAAATACCAAGCAATCTTTAATTCACCAAACCTTCACTATCAACATAACAAATCACAACAATCACTAGATTCATCAATCGAAACACAATACACATCATCTCCAATATCACAAATAATATTATAAGTTATTTCACATGCACAAGCTGCAACAAGAGACTTTTAAATCTTAGGACAAGTCATTAAATTATTTCTAGGAGTACAATCTAATACATTGGCTACACCTTCATTACTTTCCTTCAAAGCATCTAACATCTCAAGAAATGGTCCCTTAAACAAAGAGTCACGAGACTCGCTACTTCCTCTAAATGGAAATCCAAATCGCAAAAGAAACTTAGTAGCTATAAGGGACGTTGTCACACGGATTCGATAATTGACATTTGTTGTCTTATCTTGATTAGCAAATACAACCCCAATACTTTGTTTTGGGTTCATGAGATTATGACCCATTTCCACACAATCAAGATGAGAACTATGAGCATCAGTAACATGCGATAACAATCTTTGTGGGTTTTTTCAATCATTAAAACCATCCCCCACAAAGCGATCACGACCATATTTAGATACATCTTTAAATAAAAAACATGGCAAACAATATCCACTATCAGATGATTCACTATACTCAAGCTAATTATATAAACCAAACCAATGTTTACCAAATCGTCGCCTTTTTTTACCAAAATATTTCCAAGGAAAATCAAAATTAACATGTTGATGTGGACCTTTTTTTAGATAAGCTTTTCTTACATCATCTTGAATGTTATGATGGTAGCTTGAAATTGCAGGTCTGCGGGAAGGATTTGTTTCCAATATTCAATGACTTTGTTACTCTCGCTGCTACAAGCTTTGTCTCTAGGCACAACTTGAAAAAATTTCTTCATCCTGAATCAATTATACATTATATTAGATTACAGTAATTTTAAAATCATGAATCAATTATACAATAATGTCAAAATCTGAATCTATTATACAATATACTAAATAATTGATTACTCTATTTAGAGTATATAATCAATTATACGGTATAATCAATTGTATACTGAATCTATTTACATATACTGTGTAATTTGTAAAATCAATTATACAGTATGTTAGCTGTGTAATTTGTAATAATCCTGAATCAATTTTTAGATTACTCTATTTAGATTACGGTAAAATCATGGTTACTCCATCTCTTCATCCTGCCTAACCTAAGCACTCAATTTAAGCTTTGTAAAATTAATCATAAACCCAATCAAGATTCAAGACCTGCATAATTTTCTACCATTTGTACATATAAAAAAGAAGGAAAAAGAGAGATTACCTAAAATAGAGATGACCTATAATTGCTTATAACCACTAGTGTGGTGGTGGACTGGCGCCAGCGTGCGTCGTCATCGTTCGGTGTTGGCCGGTGGGCTGTTGGTACCCGACGGTGGGTGGGTGGTGGCGGTCAATTTGGAGAATTGTGCTTGGGTGTGTTTTTTTGTGTTGTGAGAGCGTGTCTGCAGAGAATGGAAGAACGATGGAATGAAAAGAAAAGTAACGTTTGTTACATTTTCAACATAATATTTAAAAAATAATAATATTAAAAATTGGGTATGGGCTAGTGTGCCACTTGCTACACTAGACCCAAGCCATGTCCGCCCCTGGGACCTATGAAGAAATCATAGCTTGCATGGAGTAACTAGAGAAAAGATGAAGAAGTTAGTCTGTTTGATTCATGATCGATTGTGTTGTGTTTTATTTTGTATTTTACATTGTTGAATTATGTTTAATGTATGTTTTTGTTGTTGTCTTGCATGGATATTGAGTGATCTTTGAATACTTCCGCATATGTTCTAGTTTCTCACTATAACGGTTGTTAACTATGTTACAACTACAGATATTAAGTGTCGTCTGATAGCGATAAAACGACCATTAAGTGTCGTTTGAGGTAAATTGGTCATTTCATAGTGCCTAAGAGCAATTTTAGAAGCCTAGACCAATTTTCAAGTTGAACCCATCTGATCTTTATTTTTCAACTTCTCATATTCTCGAACACCAATTTAACTAACACCTCTTTCTTTCTCTATTTTCTTGTCTGTAATACCACCAATTCCGATCTAGTTTATTGCCTTTTCTATTTATTTCTTTCAAAGTTAATAAATGTCCACCACAAATTTTCATTTAAATTGTTATTCTTGAATTTATCACATTTTTTTGAGGGATGGAATTTATCACATGAATGGGTTGGGTATGTAAATTATTAAATCTAAAATGGCAAACCAGTGTCAACATTTATTTTTTTTCCTTTTTCCACAAAACGCGTTCATAAAAAGCATGCATTGGCACAAGTTGGCCAACAATTTTTTTTTTTTATAAAACAAGTTGGCCAACAATTATACACTTCACGTGTTGAGGCAGTGCATATATTAATTATAAAATAACTATATTTTTTTTTGAAAATTATAAAATAACTATTTTCGAAACAACATCTAATCATTATTTCTTTTAAAAAAACAACTAATTATTATGATTATTATTATTGTTAATATTATTATTATCTCTTACTAGCCGTCAAGATATTCATAGTTCATACGAAACTTCATTAAAAAAAATGTTCATACGAAGCTACGTACGAAATATTGACCAATAAATTTTAGGCAGGCCACACCAGATATATTTGATTTGATACTAGTTTTCTTACCTACTTTTATTTAATTGACGCAGCTTATGAAAATTATAACTAAAATTTGAGTGAAAAATCATTATATACATCTCTATCGACTAATCAAAGCACCCGTACATACAGCGACAACAAGCATATAAAAAGAAATTAGAAAAATATATACACTCAAATTATAGTCAATAGTGTAACCAAAAAAAAAAAGTCAATAGTATTTTGCTTTATAAAAATGAAGAGTATATCCTCTAATAAAAATAAAATAAAATGAAGAGTATAATATGTTTGAAATAGTGTTTTTTTATTCCACCAAACTCATATTATTCAACGACTAGTAAGCACAACTTTATGTAAAACTCAATCGTCAAGTGTATCATATTTAATTTTTCTCTCAACGTCACTACTATTTTGGTCAAAAATATCTTTCAAATTTCAAACAAAGACATCAAAACATAAAAAGAATATACTTAAAGCCAATTGGTAGGATTAAGAAATGTCATCTATCTAGTGTATAGGTATATCGATGGATATTTGAAAATTACTCAATATTTCATCAATATCTTTGCAATTGAGAATATGACTTGGTCAATATTATTTCAACTACTGTAGAAATATAAATTGAATTTCAAAGTACAAATTTTAGTTTTAAGATTAAAGATTCATTTTGCTTCCTTATAACTTTCTGACGACCCAATTTGATCTTGCAAAAATAAAATTCAAATTAATATTTGTTATTTTTATATTGAAGACAAATTGGTCTATGATTTATTATGATATAAGGATTAATTTGTCTCTCGTATAAATGTCAACCGACTAATTTGAGTTTTCTTTTTATTAGGGACTTAATTGGATCGAGTGATTGTGTCTCAATTATAAGAACAAGTAATACCTTCACTTTTTTTTTTGGAAGGAATACCTTCACTTTTTTGTTAGCTAGTCTAATGGCTATACTAAAACATCTTAAACATGATGGAGAAGTAGTGACTCTGAATTTGAACATAGACCTTGCATACTAATATCATTGTAGCTATCAATTCAGACATATTTATCGCACACTTTCATCTTCTATTTAAGAGAAATAACATTGGTGACGATTATCAGAGATTTAAACAATTTTTCAGTAATAATGATTCACATATAAAGACTATCTATATTAGAGATTTTAACACTTTATTGTTTTAAATGTGGATTCATACCTACAATACTCAATTTTCTTTTTTGAGGTAAAAAAAAAGAAGTTAAGTATCATATATATGAATTCACACTCAACTCATTTATACTCATTGTGTGTAGGGATAAGAATAGGTCAGGTTGGCCTATAGGGGTCTACGCTTAGCCTATGATAGGTCAGGTCACGTCAAACTTTTTTTTAAATAGAGAAGACTTAAGCTTTGCCAGAAGTCTATTTAGTTTAAAAGGTTAGACCACAGACATTCAAAAAGCCTCTTATATCAGCCTATTTGAATAAATATGAATAATATTATTTATTATTAGATTATATTTTGTACTTTGAATTAAAATAAAAATTTGTTAACTTTTTCAGTATTGTTATATACTAGAATTAAAATATGATATATATAGTCAAATTCTCTAAAAACTAATGTTGATTATAAAAAAAAAGTTTATTCTAATTAATCTATTAGTTCATTAATCTATTTAAACTTAGATTATATTGCTTATTTAAAATTGTTCATACGAATAAGTTTTTAAACATGATAGCAGACCGTATCAGACCTTCAGAAGGTTAAACTCAGACCTAAAAAGTAAGTGGCAAACTGTAGACCAAACTTAAACCTTAAAAAAGTTTGACATGTCAGACTTAGACCTTGCAAAATCTAGTTCAACCTAGTCTATTCTCACCCTAGTTGCGTGTGAATTTCGCTTTTGAATTATCTAAGAAAAAAACACTTTTCAATCATCAATTGATAGCAGACAATAGGAGACATTCTTGGTCACCATGTTTTAAACTCACTTTTTTCTAAGATTAATCAATTAATTAATTTTACAAAACCAAGATATTTTCAAAAGTTAAGACATAAATAAGTGTGAACAAATTGACGTTTAAGCGTTTTTCCATTCATCTTTGTTTCTAAGCAAAAACAACTTCGGTCAGCTGCCCGAAATCGCGGTGGGCAGGTTCAAACTCCAAGACAACATATTCCCATCACCAATCCATCCAATACTTAACTGCTTCTTTCCTGACTTCTTCAGTCCAACCAACCAACTTACCAAAAACACCACCGTGTCCACCGCCGTATAAGGCGGCGCGTGAGGAAGTCTCCGGCAACCACTTCTTCACGTGCTGCTTGTTGATCCATTTAAGAGAGTAAATGGGTCAGAATCAATCGAGTTGTGTGGTGGGGGTGCAGAAAAAGAAGAAAGAGAATAGTGTGTTTGCTTCTGCTGTTGTGAATGGTGAGATGGAAATTGTTGAAAGTATGGTTGAGGATGATGTTGGTGTTTTGGATAGTACTGTTGGTCGTGCTAAGTTGTCTCCTCTTCATTTAGCAGCTGCCAATGGTCGGATCGAGGTAGTTATTCTTGCTTGACACTTATGATTGAAGACGTGTCTGGTGTTCCATATGTATCAGGGTCGCGACCGACCCTGATACATATGGTTGGTTATGTTCATTCATTTACTTAAATTATTATCAGTAAATACGTGTTAGTGTCTTGTGTCCGTGTTTGTGCCAGAAGACGTATCTGGTGTGACCCTGATACATATGGTTGGTTATGTTCGTCCATTTACTTAAATTATTATTAGTATATATGTGTTAGTGTCTTGTGTCCGGTGTTTGTGTCAGTGATTTGTAGAGAAGTGTTTTGCTTGGTTTGATTTAGTAGTTTAAAGTTTTTTGTGATTGGTTTGATATTGAAACTTTTTATGACTATATTTGGATTAGTTTTTAGCTCAGGTGAGTTTTTTTAGTTGATATAGATATTTGTTTTTTAACTTACAAAAAAAGTAAAAATGCATGTATTGAGTTTAAGAAGAAGTTAAATAGCTTGTGAAGAAATTGAGTTGACTAAAGCTAATTTTGGTCATTTTTGCATGATTTTAACTTTCTTTTCAAGTGTTGGTTGAAAAGTTTATTTTTAGTGGCTGTATAGCGTTGGATCATTTTATGAAAATTGATTGATGAGTTTATCAGAAGTGGCTCTAAATGCAGCTTTGGATGTGATTTTCGAAAAAATTACACTTTGGAGCTTCAATGAGGTTATGGTGTCACCGTGATTTCCGCCAGTCCAAGCGTGTGTTTGTTTAGTTTCATGGTAGATACTAGTAGAATTGTTTTGTATCTTCCAAAATAAATTTTAGAAAAAATTCAGATGATTATTTGCTTTAAAGGTAAATTTATTGTTTCTATATCTTAACTAGAAGTAATAAAAAGTAACTTTTGTATTGTATTGAAAAACTTAAACTAAATTTTACATCAAATTTGTTTTCTGAATAAAAACAATCCAAACATAAGTCATTTCATTCAAACTCAATTTTTTTTTTTTTATAAGGCCAGAGCATAACAACACCATGAAAGAGAATAGGTGATTTCTCAATTTTAATCAAATCAACTTTATAAAATCAATTCTATTCAAAATTACGCTTGATATGTTGACCCAGACACACTTGTTATTAATGCAAGAGTCTTAAAAAGTTGAGTTAAGGTGTGTAAGCTAATTCCAACTTATTCATAAAACTATTATTTAAAACTGTCCTGACTTAATCATCGTTTGATATTTCAACTTCTCTTTTATTTGTTGAGTAGTTTACTGAAAGTGGCTCTAAGCGGTTTGGAGTTAAGCTTTTGGTTATAAACGTTTCATGCAACATCATTTGTCCCTTTGTGCATCTCTCATGTTGTTTATCTTTGTCATGGACTCTTGGTTAGGTGCTTTCAATGTTGTTGGACCGGAATGTCAAAGTCGATGTCTTGAATCGCCATAAACAGGTGTGTGTCTATGTCGGAATTTCAATTTTCTATACGCATTTCTAGTTGGAAACACCTTTGTAATTTCTGCACTTTCTTGTATTTAACAAACTTGGCTGTCCAATTCTGATTCTTGTTGTGCCCTTTTTCTTTTTGAGTCTCTAGACACCGTTGATGTTGGCTGTGATGCATGGAAAGACTGGTTGCATGGAAAAGCTTATTCAAGCTGGAGCTAATGTATGTTATGCTTCATTCTTTTACTTTTTTTATGTTCATATTAAATGCATTTTAAGGGGAAAATTTAGTTGGAGAAAATGTTGTATTGGTAGCGATTGTGTTGATCGTTGGTTACTCAATCAGGGGATTGATATGACATGTTCTTGTAATGTTTCAGATATTGATGTTTGATTCTATTCGACGAAGAACCTGCTTGCACTATGCTGCTTATTATGGCCATGTAGATTCGTTAAAGGCTATTCTTTCAGCTGCTCATTCTTCACCTGTTGCAGATTCTTGGTTAGTTACTCTTTCATGGTCCCCATCTATGGATGTGAGAACATACAAAAACGAACGGTACTAATTCCAAACTGTTCAATGATTTTGACAGGGGGTTTGCTAGATTTGTGAACATAAGAGATGGAAATGGTGCCACGCCGCTGCACCTTGCTGCGCGTCATAGACGGCTTGATTGCCTTCATTCCCTGTTAGACAATGGGGCTCTTGTTTGCGCTTCAACCGGTGGATACGGGTAATAATCATCATATAAGTTATATGTTAATCTTATTAGACGAAAATTGGTGTTTTTTTTCTTTCCATTAAGACTGATCAAAGCACATTCTGCAGATTTCCTGGAAGAACACCGCTACATATGGCGGCCCGTGGTGGTTCTGTAGACTGTGTCCGGATGCTGCTTGCTTGGGGAGCAGATAGGCTTCAATTAGATTCCTCCGGGTAAGTAAATATATGTTTATCTCTTCAAGAAACTAACTTAATAATGTAATCATAGATTCTAGATCAATGGCCACATGTTTAAATTATATCATAAAAAACTAGGAAGGTCTCATGATTAATTGCCGGCATTTTGAAAGCAAATTATTGGTATTTTATTTACTTTTAAATGGTTTATTGATTTCATTTCATGAAGAACAAGATGAAGCAATTAACTGAAAAGCTTCATTGTTTGACTTAAAATTTGTTAATTGTTTGACACTACATGATATTTGTGGGTTAAGAAGCACTTCTTTGAACCTCTATTTGGTATTTCATACTTCAAAATTGACTCTTGTGTAAATATTCTTTGCAGGAGAATACCGTTCACAGTTGCTCTTAAGAACAAGCATAGAGCATGTGCTGCCCTGCTCGATCCCTCATCAGCTGCACCTCTTGTTTGGCCATCTCCGCTAAAGTTCATCAGCGAGCTCAATCAAGAAGCCAAGGCCTTACTGGAAAACGCATTACTAGAAGCTAACAGGGAGAGAGAAAAGGCCCTATTAAAGGAGAATGACATAACTTCATCTCCATTACGTTCTGATAGCAAGTATGACGATATTGTCTCGGATTCTGAGGTACAACGTCTTCCTTTCTTCAATATTTTGGATAATTGGTTCATTGCAATGTTAACACTCGGGCATGATTTTCAGTAAAATTATAAGTTGCTGATATAGTCGTTATTTCTCCTCGTATAGGAAAGCAATATGGAGTTATGTTGTATATGCTTCGACCAAGTGTGCACAATTGAGGTCAAACCTTGTGATCATCAAATGTGTGCTCATTGTACCCTAGCACTATGCTGCCTCAAGAAGCCTGATCCTGCAACCGGTTGCACCACCGGACCAGTTTGTCCATTTTGTAGAGGTGCCATTCTTCAGTTAAATGTTGCCAAAATCAAGACTGACAGCGATACAGAAGTGGAATCCAGTCCAACAAAACCAAGAAGGTCAAGAAAATCAACTTTCAGCGAAGGTAGCAGCAGCTTCAAGAGTTTGTCAGCCATTGGCTCATTCGGAAGGATTGCTGGTCGCAATTCAGGAAAAGTTGATGCCGAAAAGCAATGAGGGATTTCGTAAGTCTTGATGATTGCCGGTGGTTTCTTTGCTTCGAGTGTGACTTTACACTGGCTGTGGAATAGCTACCTATTGTAGCGTTTTATTTGAATTCAATTTTCCCATTGTCCGAACGATCACTAAGATCATTCAAGACAATAGAGGCACTATATTCTTATATGGTCTGTTTGAGTCTTTGTAATCCGGTTATCGGTTGAACTTTGACAGACATTTGTGTTTTTATTTTACCAAATATAGAGTGTAAGTATATACGAGATGAAGGTATTCTTCCTTGGCGCGTGAGTATGTTGATTTTCAAATCTCTTGGAAGTAGTACTCGATCTCGCCTTCATTCAAGCTGTGAGCGTCTGATGACACACGGCTTGGACTTTATTCAACTCAACGATTTCAGTGTTTTGTCCAGACTCATTCATTTTCAACGTACTTTTTGATCCATGATTCATTTGCAACCCAGAACTTGTCAATCTATTCAACCGAAGAATTGGTATTTCGAAGTTTAGTGGTTAGTTTCTCTCATTCTCTGTATTCTCAATCTAGTTGCTTAGATACTCGCACAGGTTATAACTGTGGCTGAGTAATGATAGGTATATATTGTAAAGCTTCAAATATATTGTTTGAGGCATTCATTTATTCCTGTGAGTTGAAAAATATAGTGTTTCAGATTCACTTTGGATGTTTTATATTATAGGTTTAAATATGTTTTTGGTTCTTGTCATATACCTACTTTTTGTTATATTCCTTGTTACACTCCCTGTTTTTTTTTATTGCATTCATCATAGGCAACTTGTAAAATATAATTTGTATAGAATGTACTGTATTAAAATAGAACATCCAAACATGAAAATTAATATTAATAACCAATTATTATGAGAGTGATATTGTCTTTTTTCCCTCAAAAATTTATTTCAAATTAAGAAATTATCCAATTCAATGGATTTATACCTTCCAAGGGTCTTAAAAGTGCCCCAAGTGGCACCATTAACATTTCCTATAACATAATGACGAAATAAAATTGATAGAAAGAGGGTGACGCTCATATTCTATGGGTGTATTTGTGTCTGTCAAGCCATGGCATTAGCATTCAGAACGAGGAATTGTTTATAATCATCACAACCAACCTCTTTCTATTTAATTCAAGTTTAAGAGCCACAAACTTAGAACTTATTTTAAATGCACAAAGATAAACCTTATACAGAAATGTTGTGCTGTTATTTAACTCCATTCTCGTGGTTTTCAAAAGATGAAGCTGATAGACAACACTAAATCTACGAGTTTATTCAGACTCTAAACCAATTCATAATGGAAAAGAGTATAGTTAAAACTCAATAAAACCAGATTGTATAGTTAAAGCTCAATAAAACTAGATTAAAATTTAAAGGTAATAAACAACAAGACAAATGATCCTCAGTTTAATCTCTTTATGTCATTGGACATGTAGCAACACCAAGTAGGTTCACCCTGCGAACAGGATCTTGGGTTAACTACAACCTCAGACAAGTTGGATTGTTAAAAAACATCATTGGAACAAACAAAACCAGAACACACAATAGAAAGTTAAACTTGATATAACAAATTTATGCATAACACAACTCCTACTAGAACAGTTAAATTAAACACAACAATCAAGGCCAATCAAAAACATAAGATTAACAAATCATGACAAACAATAAAATAAATATTATATGGCTCAGAATATATTACAGCTCTATCAATCACGATTTTTCAGAAGCAGAACTGGCATTAAGCTGAATTAATTCTCCTCACAGCCACTGAAAAATTTAATCAATAAGAACAACACAAAAATTGAAGGTGGCTAAAATGCATATTAGTATAAGAGAACACAAGTGAAATAACTTATACAAATCATTTCACAATGGAAATGAGGGAAACTAACAAGACCATGATATATAACGTATGCCCTGTTGCAGGATGTTGTCTATTCACAAAACTGCTCATCTATCATTTCTTATGTAATGGTAGTGACATTAGGTGACATTAGGACATACCAAATGCAAATGTCACTACAATTGCATACAAAAATGATAGGCTAAAATGCAATCCTCTAAACAAACACTGATAATAATAACAAATAAAAATTTGGCTCATATTAAGAAATTCAACCATTAATTCCGATATACTTCATAGTAAAAAACTCAGAAGCGCGGATAATATGTAATCATAGCCAAAAATTAGGTTTCCGCAAATCAAAATCATACAAAAAAGGTGTGGCGAATTTTTTTAGAGGCTTATACATTAATAGGTTAAAACCACCACGTGAAAACCGCCAAAGAATCAATTTGTGCCTCTATGACTAGCTTTGATTTTCATGAAATTATTTTGAAAACAAGCTAAAGGTGTAGTGAGGCAAATTCAAAACAGAAAAAGTACATTGGAAAATTGAGATTTGAGATTTAGCCATTACTTTGACACAGATCAGCCGTGAAAACTAGGCTGAACTGCAACACGAACGGCGATGATCTAGCACGTGCTTAGGGCTTTCGAGTCATTAGATATATCAGAGAAGCCCGGGAGGCATCGTGCTGAGAAATTAAACACGAGAGAAAGAAAAAAATTAACCTAAAATGCAATGTTTGTGATGATATGAATTTCTAGATCTAGGATGGAACGGTTGTTACGAAAGAAGAGAGGATATGTGTATGAATTTATAGAGGCGCATGGAAACCCTAAAACCCGAATTTTATCAACCGGGTTGGTACTGATTTGTTCAAAAACGTTTTCAGCCCTTTACCCGAAAATTAAGATCTACAGTCATCATTTTGACTAAAAAAAGTCTAAAGATATGGATGATTTAATTTTATTATATTTTATTACTAAGCAGTCACTTTAATTTTCTTTTACATAAAACAACAAAGTATACAAACCTAACCATATTCAAATTTCGGAATATTCATGCACTCTCGGATCTCCAACATTGACGATTTGCGAGGAGCAAACCCCTGTTTTCCCCAAGGCATCTGTGTTTGCCGCCATTCCCCAACTCGATTTTCCAGAGGTTTCCCTAATTCGCCCCTCAAAAATTTGTCAAGGGTTCAAGGCCCAGTCAAAAATCTCAGGCAAACATGCAAATTTCTTGTGGTGTTTGGTGGATAAAGGAGAAGAAACTAGGGTTTTAAATAACAGCTCATCAATAATTTTAATTTATCTAATGAGATTAATTTCTATGCATGACAATGTAAAAAAAAAATTATGCATATATCCGATCAATAATGAAAAAATTTAATTAAAACCTTTACTGAGATCATTTTGAAATTTCAATAATAGAAGGGACTAGATTCATCTTATAATTTTATGAATCAAATTAGATATTTATACTTATTCGTTTTTTTTTTATCAAAATAAACATATTTGTTTCAAGATAAAATAAATATTGTCCCTTGAGTTTAACTCGGTTGAAAAGAGACATTGTATAATATATGTTAGGGCCAAAGCTCAAATCCAGACACTCAATTTACTCATCTTAAAAGATGAATTTGTAGCCACTAGGCTATTTCACCATAAAAAATAAAAAAAAAAATAAAAAAATTCCTAAGATGATTTGTGGTTAAATTTAACACAGCCTCATAATTGGTGAAGATCACCCCCACTTATGTAATGTAGGACTCTTAACAAAGGGGAATATGTTGCCGCTCTAGCAAGATTGCAATTGCAATCAACTACATGTGTGAACCTCTAGACAAACTTTGGAGAAGACGTGAGGAGGTTCCTACAATTGGAAACACCTATACAATCAAATTCAAAAATGACATTAATCGAACACATTTGTGTAATCCAAATAAGAGCATGAAGAAAAAACATATTCTCTTTCAGAAAATCCTGAAAATGCAAATTTGAAAATTAGGTGGTTTCAACATAGGATATTAACGGAGCCAATTAAAATAAGATTGCCATTATGTGCCCTTTCAACACAATAAATTCTGCATTGAAAAAAATTAGA
>Ga0315914_1007375_pt1 | contig 15233 bp, 5 predicted proteins | sample MpolenodulesMG_FD_203920 | JGI IMG/M metagenome (GOLD analysis project Ga0315914, IMG submission 203920) | Medicago polymorpha root nodule microbial communities from Los Angeles, California, United States - elongated nodules | ecosystem: Host-associated > Plants > Roots > Nodule | place: USA... | reverse complement strand
TGTTTGAGATGTCGCAGTTAGGGTGGGGGGAGGGTGGAGAGGCTTGGAGGTGGAGGCGGAGGTTGTTTGCCTGGGAGGAGGAAATGGTGGGGGAGCTCATTTTATTGCTTGATAATGTTACACTGCAGGTTACTAGGGAGGACAAATGGCTTTGAACTTTGGATAATTCAAATGTTTTGAGTGTTCGTAGTCTGTATAATTTTCTTACCCTTCAACCGCATGTGGAGCTACCAATCGATGCTTTTTCTATTTGGCATAAGGATGTCCCTCTTAAGGTGGTGGTGTTTGCTTGGCGTTTGTTTCGGGATAGATTGCCTACAAAGGACAATCTACTCCGGCGCGGTGTTATTAACTTTGATTCCAGGTTGTGTGTGGCGGGGTGTGACACTGTCGAAACGTCTTATCATTTATTTCTACATTGTAATATTTTTGGTACTGTTTGACACTTAATTTATAGGTGGCTTGGCATCTCACTGACCAATCCATTTTACGTGCCTGATCATTTTCATTAGTTCGGCTTTTGTGGTGGTTTTGGGAAGCGGCGGCGCTCAATTTTACAGGTTATTTGGTTTGCAACGGTGTGGAATATTTGGAAGGAAAGAAACAACAGATTGTTCAAAGGCAAAGAATGCCATGTTTATTAGGTGGTAGATAGGATTAAGTCCATCTCCTATATGTGGTTGAAGGCGAAGTACGTTACTCTTCCCTTCAATTTACATAGCTGGTGGCTTAGTCCGTTCACCATGTTGGACATAGGCTAATAGTTTCTTTCTTTTTGTATATCTTTTCAATTTTTTCCCCTTGTAAATAGTGTTCAGACCTTGTTGTTCTTCCTTGGTACACCTTGTACTAGGAAGTACACTTTCATTTGGTAATATATTTCATTTTAGCTTCTTAAAAAAAAAAAATTCCAAATTTATATTTCAAACAAATATTTCATAGAGCTGGTGGTGCAAATATATCTCCTTATAACAAAATTATATGAGTGGTGGTGCAAATGGTTTTTTGCGTAAAAGGCACGTGTAATCGAATGTGCAATCCAACACTTGTGTGCTAAAACATTCAATATTTTTCACGCTTGTTGAATCTTTTTTTTTTTTAACAAACACGCTTGTTGCATCTTAATTCTTATATCTTGCTTGACTGTATATTGAAAGTAAAAGAGTAAATTGATGGGTTAAATATGTTTTTAGTCCTTTTAAAATTACAAACTTTCAAGTAAAAAAAAAGTATAATTTCTATAAAAAAAAATTATTCACTTTTAATCCCTATTTACATCATATAGAGACTATTTTGGAGGACTAAAAGTATAATTTTTTTGTCAAAAGTTTTTAAAATAGGGATTATTCTTATAAATATCAATATTACGGAGGACTAAAATTACCACTAAAATTTTATATGAACTAAAGTTGAAAACTCTTCATTTTATAGGGATTGAAAAAGATATTTAACACTAAATTTATTGATATTTCTCAAAGCCAAAATATAGTTCAGTATAGTTAAAGTAATCAAAGGCCACGGCGTCCTCGTGAGCTTAGCTTGGTTGGTAAGGATAATGCATAACATATGCAAGGTCGAGGGTTTAAATCCCGACCACCAACAAAAACAAATATCAAAGGTCACAGCACCAAAGAAAAAAGTAGTCAAAGGCTTGTTTAATGTGAATCATCGTTATTTAACTAGTTCGTGTGATTCCCGCGAATTAATTGTCGTACCAAACAGCATTTTTGAAATTATATATTACCTGGGAGAAATTTGGAATGTTGACGTCTTTATTGCTAATTACTAAGCCATCTAATAGCTCACTTCGTTCTTTCCTATTTGTGAACATCACCTACAATAATCAACGTAGTTAAAATCATATATACAATTCACCAAAAAAAAAGCATACATGATAGAGAAAACTACTTTTTTATGAGAGAATGAAATTAAAAATTGATTAAGGAAACTAATCTAAGAATATGACACCCCATTACATCAAACCTAAGCTTAAGAGCTAAAAAAAGAACAAGGTTAAACCCATTACAAAAAATATATATATTTTAACAAGATGAAATTACAACTTTCAAACATGGCGTTATTAGGCCGCTCAACAACCTAAAACTCAAGTCAGATGCATTTTTTAGGCAAAACCAAACCATGTGCAATCAATTTCATTATTCAACTACCACCACTTCACCAACTTGAAAATTTTAAACGTGAAATTCATCCTCTCAAACTTTTTTTTTCATTTCTCTCGTGCCATATCAATCTCACTGTTGAATCAATAAATCGTAACACTTTCTGTTTTAAGTAAACTAATAAGGAGACCGGTTATTTCAGACTACTTTTAAAGCGCACAAAAGAGACGAAATTTTGCATCGTGTACAAATTTATTTTGTCATTAGATTAATAAGCCTGATTATTGGATAAAGTGAGAAATAAATTTTAGTCATTAAATTCATCTAATTGTAGAAATAAGTTTGTTATAGTCAAGAGATATTGCATAATATATACACGTAAGAGTTAAAGTTTAAACCTCAAAAACACCACTTAATCATCCGATGAATTTCTAATCGTTAAATTACTTGACTAAAAAATCTTGGTCTTTTTAATATATAACAAAGTTTAATCTAACCTAAATCTAATGTAACTAGACATATTTTCAATACCTATGTTGGTTGACCTGACATATTTATTACTTTATTTTTGGGTAAACATTAAACAATCCAACTTTATTATTATTAGGTAAAGTTAGTTGAACTAAGCCTCACTGCTTTAATTTGTTTCAAAAAAGAAATGCCTAATTCTTACTATTTTTATAGTCTATACTCAATTTATGGTCATGTTATCTTCTTTAGTTGTCTTATATCGAACCAATCGCGATCACAGCTTGAATTTATTTTAGAGTATATTTGTAGTCAAATTTAGCCCCATCCTATCTGACATACAAAATTTAATTTGGCTGACATTTCCATACCTACGAAACCCGAAAATATCAGCCAAGAACAGTTGTTTTGTATCATTGTACTTATTTGAGTGCAATTTACGGATGATATCATAAGCGTGTGTTTTCAACTCTCGATGTCAAGATCTCCTAAATAGATGACATGTAAATACCTATGAATTTTTGGATTATAACCTTTCGAAACTTTATTATTATTTTCTTTGGTCACTGTTATATGCAAATATATTTTTTCGTTCATTGAATAATTGATATATTTAAATTATATCATAGTTTGATATATCATTTATTCAATGAATCATAATAAAAAAATATTTTGTTTATAAGTGACGTGAGCTGGAGAGTTCATGTTATCATTAATGTTACTACTATTTTAAAAACCTAGAAAATAAGGGTCATGCTAATGGGTGCTTTGAACATTGGTTAAGCATACTAAAAAGAAAATTATTACTATAAAAGGAAACTGTTTTTGAATTTTTATAAATTAATTACACAATTTCAATGTATTAACTACTAAATAATTTCATTTTTAGTATGTTTAATCAGTACTCCGGAGACACCGATTGGCATTTCAAAAGAAATAAATCCTTCAGCAATGAAGAAATTAATGAAGTGATGGGTACAAAAATAAAAAGTCGTATTTGTTTTGTTGGGATACCAACCTACAACCTACAATAAATTGGTTGCTGTCAATTTCAAGCTTTTTTTTTTTTTTTGCCTGAGATAGGGAGCTTAAGAGTGGTGTTGAATAGAATGGAGGCATTTGGCGGTTGTAGTTTTTTCTTCCACTTCAGGGTTACATGTGTGCTCATGAATAGTGCTACTGAGTTTGAATCTATTTTGAGGGATGGGGATATTTAGCGTTAGGAGTCTTAAAACTGTGTGCTGTATTTTTGTCCTTCCTTGCACAGCTTGGTTGGGTTTTATTGATTGCATTTTATTTAGACTTGGTGAAAAAAATTAATAACATTAAATTTTGGACTTCCTTTCAAAAGAAGAAAGCATTTATTACCTTTTAGTTTTTAAACTTTAAAAAATTGCATGGTGTATACTACTATATTCCTACAATTTTAAAATTTTGTTTACAGTATATCAGGCAAAACTTTTTCAAACAGTTTTCCAACTATACTTTTATCATAACACCATTTTATTTTCCACAACATGTGAAATTCTATAAACTCAAATACTATGCAATCAATTTATCCATCCAAAAAATAAAAAATTACTACAATACAACATCTATATTTTCCCAAATTTCATTTGTTTAATCAAAATATTTTACTGAAAAAAAAAGTCGTTCAAAACTAGGGTTACATACCTCAAGAAAGTCTTTGTGTAAACGATCCGGGAACCAAAGTTTTTTGTGAGCAGCAACAGACAAAAGTGCCTTAAGTCCTTTAACAGAATTAGGCAACAAAAGCTCAGAAGAAGAAGAAAATCCAAGTTCTTGCAAAGAACTCACACTAATAGAATCAGTCATAGCCAAAATGGATCCAGATATAACCATAGCTTGAACCAAATCAGGATACATCTCAGCCATTTTAAAAGCCACCATTCCACCGTAGCTAAAACCAACAACAATACATTTTTCAACACCAAGTTTCCTTAAAGCAATTGCCAAACACTCTGCTTGAAACCTAGGTGATCTTTCTGTTTTGTCTGTGGTAGAACCTCCGAAGAATATAAGATCTGGAACATAAACAGCGTACTTTTTTGTTAATGCACCAACTTGAAACTGCCATGTTACTATTCCTTCAGAGGCAAAACCGTGTACTAGAACAACCACGGGTTTATTTGGTTTTGAAGTGATTTTGGGTTTTTCTTCTTTTTTCTTCGGCTTTGTTATGGTTTCTGAAGGTACCCAAAAATTCATTATTGTTCCTGATTCTATCTCTACTGTGTAGGGACGTATCCCTGCCATTTTCATTAGCCCATGCATCAATGGTTTTTGTGCTGCCACAAGATTCACCATGATTTCTATCTCACTACCTTATGTGGTTAAGCAAGGAAGTTGATGAATGATGACTATAGGAAGAGTGTTTTATTTATATATGAGAAAGAGGTTAGTCACTCTGGTCCTTATTATAATAAGAAGGAAAATCAGGAAACAACAAAATTAATATAATTATTAATTATTGTAACTTTTTAAGTATTTTTACAGATATATTTGTAAAAAGTTGTGAAACAATAAATACATCAATGTATATTTATGTGTAATTAATTCTTCTATTTAAAAATACATTCAAAAACGTCTAACGATATAGCTTATTGTTCGTTTACCATCTACTCATGTGTAATAAATTGTAGATATATAAAAAAAATTGCTTTCTTGTGATAGTGAAAGAAAAAAAAATACATCAACTAATAATATTAAAAGGTTTTTAAGCAAGGGAATTATTGACTTGTACCTTTAAGGCACGAGTTAATAAATCAAATATAAAAATAATTTATTGGAATATGTGTATTACATTTAATCTTTAACCTTTTAATAAATTAAATGTACAAGATTTTAGAGAATTTTTTTTTTTTTGGTTTCTTAACATGTGCTATAAGGACACAAGTTAACCCTATCATTTAAGTAATAATTACTTCTTAAAAGTTGTGTTCTTATAAATATGATCAATTATTTAAAAAAATATATCTTATAATAAAGACGGGAAGAATTATACGAATAAGGTAACTTGGTTTAGTGGAGTTTGGTGATGGGTTGTTATCGGTTGGCATAAGTTGGAAACCTATTTATGACAAGAAATTTTGTTTTAGAGACAACGCCGCAAACGGTGTCCAACATTTTGTTCACAAAGACTAAATCGCTACTATTTTATAGTATTTGAAATTGTATGGATAGATTAAAAATTAGTGCAGTTTTAGATGAGGCGATGAGCGGTGAGTTTTGTTGTTGAAATCATAAAAGTGTATGCTTTTGTTAAAATTGTTGTGGAAGATGTGATTTTCACAATCTCGTCCAAAAAAAAAAACACTTAGCCATTGTTTGGATGTGCACTGGAGGCATAATTTTCACGTCACAAGGCAAAATTAAATGTGATATTGTGAAGCTAATATTTGTAGCTTCTCAGTAAACGCACATCTATTCATTTGCCAAAGCATAAACAAACAGGCTATTAATCTTCTAAATTTATGAAAAATGTATATGAAGATAGTAAAACATCTTTTAAGCAATTTGTATGACAGAGACAATTGAAAATATCAACATTGTTAGATTAAATACATCTTTCATAATATTTCTGGTTTAAACTTGAATTCCTTTAAATTAATGTGAGAGAGCATACTCTGATATTTGTCGCTTCGTCTACAAATAAATAAAGTCTTGTAAGCATAATTGTATATCTTATAAATTGAAATTTTTCTAATAAGAAATAAAAACATCATTCACTTCATAGAAGATGGCATGTTGTCGTTACGTACTTTTTTGGACTTATTTTGATTTTATATTGAGTCTGTAGCAATTTTAGACGGCCTGAAGGTAAAAAAGGCAAAAAAAAATATCAAAGAAGTTGGATTTATTGCATCGCGTCACAATTTTGTAGTCGGGACACGATTTTCTACCCAGTATGGAAGAATCTATTTGCTTATATAATCGTGTCACAATGACATAATCGTGACACGATTTTGAGGAGCATCTAGAAGGTTTTGGAAGGATAAGAAGGTCATCGTGTCACGATTTTCACAACTGTGACACGATTTTTTACGCCCATAACTTGGCATATATATACTAAACACATTTTTTAGAAAAGGGTTTTGAATTTTGGAGATATGAAAAATGATTTTAAGAGCACAAGACTAAAGGGGTGGCCATTCCACCAAACTCAGTCAATCATGTGTATGTTATTATGCTTCAATTGATTTTGTTATTTGTAATTTTTATTATGAGTAGCTAAATCACTAGAGATTAAGTCTAGAGATGATTCTGATGTAGACTTGTTTTAACCATGTGGGTTGTGAAACTCTGTTGCATGTGAATATTGATCTAGTTTTATTCAATTAAATTGTTCTTAATGTTTTGTATATACTGATCATATATAACATGAATTCATAAGTATGAATGATTATCGACCATAGCTTTCAACTTAGACCTAATTGGATTATTCAATTAAACAATATTAGTTTATTTTTTATTTTTGTTTAGTTTATTTGATTTTAGCTGTTACTAAAATAGTTTGAATAATTTAACATTTTTTTTGTTTGAGAAGTATTGTAGACAAGTCTAATCCCTCACTCTGCGAGAACAAAATAATTTTTAACTGTTTAGGTAGATAAATATTATGTGATTGATACACTTAGTTGTGTGTGTTCTTTCCTGTTAAGCATTTGTTATCTTCCGTCAGTTGTGAATTTGAAAGAATAAATCATTTTATCTTATAAATATGTTTCTAAGATCTATTGAATAAGTAAAAATCCATTTTTCTAGATTTATGGAATAACCGTCGTATTTAATCGATAATTTTCTGAGATAATTATATGCTTCGGTTTCGCATATTGTTTGCCGTTTTATTTTCTATCAATTGTTATACACTTTAACTGTTTTTTACAATGTTTGGTTGATTTGTGTGGCCTGCTACTTTTCATATTTGCAGCATGGCTCAGAATATTTGGTTTTTATTTTATTGTTTCTTCTCTGTATAATTTTCGGCATGTGTTTTTCTTCTGATGTTGCTTATTACATTATACATTATTTATGTTGAAAGTTTCAACTATGGTGTTGTAGTGTGTTTGTCTACTCCAGTGTCATTCGAATGTTGTTTGGTTGAATATGTTGCTTGATTTTATAATAAGGAACATGATAATTATTGATCTTGCTTCTTTTTAATTTTTATATTAAGTAAATCAGCTTTAAAATGCTTCAATGTATCCCTCAAAAAAAGAACTTCAACATATAAATCTAATTACAAAGTTATCTATATTAGTTTCTCATGCGTCGCACGGGTATACAGACTAGTTTATAAATAACATCAATAAGTTTATAGGGATACATTTGATAGAATATATTTGATAGACCTTAAGCATGGATTTTACTCTTTTTTTAGACCTTAAAATTTAGCTTAAATAAACAATAAAATTCCAATTTTTAGTATATATTTGATAGAATAAAGAATAAGAAGAAATGTTGAAAAAAAATATATAGAATAAAAAAACACACCATGTGATTGCTGAACTAACAAAATCTAATCGAAGGATTATAGAACTTTCTTGCACTCAATCTTGATTGTATTTGCATGAGTGGTTGCGTTAGCAATTTGTAAACGTTACTTACTTGCTCGTCTTCAAAACATATATTGTTTAGCGGCTTACAACCGCTGTTAAGTTTTGATCAACTACACAGCCTAATTAGAGCTTTATGTTGACTTTCAATTCTAAGTGGAATTATAATCATGTTTGAATCCAATATCCAAAAATTATATAGAGTTGTATACATCTAAAAATATTCTTGATTGATAAAAATAAAAGTAGCTTATAAATATGAAATTACATTAAAAAAAAGTTAAATATGTTTTTGCTTCCTATAAATATGTTAATTTTTGCATTTTATTTCCTCTAGAGTTTTCCTTTAACTTTTAGTTCTCCAAAACTTTTTCATTTTTATTTTTTGTCTCTCCTTTAAAGTGAATTCATATGTTGAAAATTATATTTTTGAATAAAAATTTGTAGAAAAATTTATAATGATAAAAATAAAAGTAGCTTATAAATATTTTTTTTTGGTAACAAGAAGCAAAAGTAGCTTATAAATATGAAATTACATTAAAAAAAAAATTAAATATGTTTTTACTTCCTATAAATATGTGAATTTTTGCGTTTTATTTCCTCCAGAGTTTTCCTTCAACTTTTAGTTCTCCAAAACTTTTTCATCTTTATTTTTTGTCTCTCCTTTAAAGTGAATTCATATGTTGAAAATTATATTTTTGAATAAAAATTTGCAGAAAAATTTATAATATTATAAGAAAATCATCCAAAAAAAATTAGAATTTTTTAACAAAACATGAATTACATATGAATTTTTATATTTTTGGTGGTTAATAATTCATATTTAATTGATGTTTGTTAAAAAAAAAATTAGGGATTTTTACAATATTTTATACATTTCTGCATAGTTTCATTAAAAAAATACAAAAATTAACTTAAAAATAGGACTAAAAGTAGTGATTAAAAATTGTATAGGGGACTAAAAGTTGAAGAAAAAATTTAGAGGACTAAAACAAAAAGTTTGTATATTTATAGGGACCAAATACATATTTAACCTAAAAAAATGTTTTAATTAATATTTTTACAATTAAGATTATAGGGGTAAAATTAAAATAAAAAATGATAAGTTATAAGTTACTCGAATTAGCTTATCGCAAACTGTTATAAGTCCATTAAAATAAATTATAAGCTCGTGCAAAAATAAAAGCTACAAAATAGGTTATTTTTAATCATGTGAGCTTATAACTATAATTCATAATTAAGCTCAAATTCATGTCTTACCAAACAGAGCATAAGTTGTTAGTCAAAAACGACAAGCAGCTGACTTAAGTTTAGTCATTTCCTAGGTAGGCAGATAAAGACTAGTCGTTTCCTCGGAGGTTATTCAGCTATGTTTTGTTCTTAGATCGGTTGGCTTTGAGGCGGCTTTGGTTTTTGTTTTTGTATTGTTACTTTTTGTATTGTTTGTGTTTTTGCTTCTGATTTTATGTTGTTGTAATGAAGACTAGTCGAAATAGAAATAGTTCGATGTGATCTACTGAGTCTTTCTCGAGTACAACTAAGATTCAAGAAGATCGTGGGAGTGTTAGAATCAGTTAAAGATACATGAAGCTTGACAATTCGGCAAAATGGCCCATATTTTTAGCCCCACAACCGGAACAATTATGTTTATAAATTCATGATCTGAATCAATAGCGCACACATGAACAATGTAAACGAAAAATGACCAAACACGGGGCGTCATAGACACCCGTCAACGAAAAAATAACATGCATTGCTTGCGAATCTGAATCCGTCGATTACCATAAATTTTTGAAATTTCATTCTTTTAGAGACCCCTCCTAATGAATTCAATAATGTTCTCTTTGATGACATCTCTGAGACTTGTATGCTTAGAAATATTCGTTTAATTGTTTAGTTTTCTCATTTAGGCTTCAACCCTCTCTTGTAAAAAAAAATGCCTCTCTATATTGATTTTTCTTTTGTATTTATTTATTTTTTGGTAGGTAGATGAAATGACAAAGTCATTATAAACTCACACACATAAATGGAGGTACTGAGGTTTAAACTCCGGCCATAGCATCCGACCTAACAATTTCGACATTTTATCCGTTAAGCTAGGACTTATGGATTCTTTTGTATTAACTTGCGGTTAATGGAAGTGACACTAAAATACAGAGTACGGTTGTGATAAGTAAAGTTCTCTTATTCAATTTTAAAAATAAGAGAATCCATCAATATCTTCATGATGATCTATTCGTGGAATTTAAAAGGAGAGCAAATTGGCTTTGATACTTCATTTTTGAATGTATGATGTGAACCGTTGAATTTAATTATTTGGACAGTTGAACCATCCCTATTAATGGAATATGTCTGGCGATTTACTAACAAAAGTTACATATACTAATAAGTTATGGATCTGTAAAAAAAAACTAATAAGTCATGGATTTTTCTATCACGTGAAAATTTGCATGTTAAAAAATTTAAAATAACAAATTATATTAGAATTTATGTATTTTATATTAAATAAAATAATTGTTAATAAATAATTGTTATTTTTTAATAAAAAATATTATTTTTAACTGCTTTAACATTTACAATATTGCTCAAGTTAGTCGGACTCTAATTTATAAATGCATGTGTGTGTCAATGTGAAGGTATATATTTGATGTAAATTGAATATGGTATGTACGTAATTGGAGAGATTAATCTGTCAGGTATGACTATAATAAATGATAAATTGATGTGAACTAGATATCTTGCATGTGTAGACGTAGAGATTAATCTCTCAAGTCAGATAAGATTACAATGAATGATAAAATTCTCTCTCAACACAAACACGTGCCCACCCACTACAGTGCGTGTTAAATTTAAAACATCATTCGGTCACTATTATAAGCAAAAATCAACTTTTTAGATTTATTAAATAAATTATATATGTAGTCTATAATATAGACCACATACATCATTTATTCAATGAGTCTAAAAAGTAGGTTTTTGGTAATAATAGTAGCCATAAGATGTACATGACAACTCGAGTAATTTTTAACCAAATATTCGTATTATAAAATCTACAATTGAATTGAAAATTATTAACAAATAAATCATGTCTATAAAATTTAACATTAATATGATATCATTTGATATGTCAATAAAATATATCAAAATTAATGTCTTATAAATTTTATAATACTGATAAGTGGTAAAAAAAAAAAGTTATCGTAGATGTCATAATACTTCATTCATCTCAAATTAGTTGTCATCTTTTTTAATTGTCTCAAATTATTTGTCCATTTTATAATACTAATACAACATTTATTTATTTTTTCCATTAGCATATCGTTATTTATTGCATTTGAATCATCTATAACTATTCCGCTAACTATAATTAATAAGTGTGTTTTAGTAAATGATACATATTTTACTAGTAAAACCAACACTATTAATCATTTACATGATAACTGTTTAAAACTCAAATGACACACCTAATGTGAGACGAGGGAGTAACAAATCAGAAACTGTGATGTCAATTGATATGTGTGTGTGTTAAAGCAATCTATTAAAGGCCTCTCAAAAATAAACAATGGAAAATGTTAACTAGTGCTCCCGCGGAGGTAGTTAAGGAGACTAATATAGAAATTTTGTAGTGAGAAATGATGAAACGTGAAATGTTTCACTTTATGAAAATAAAAAAGTTGTTGTTTTTAATGGAAAAAATTTATTTTTAACTTTCTTAAATAATGACTCGAGGTCACTGGTTAATATGACCCCAAAAACAATATATTACTCCCTCTACCCTAATTATAAACACTCTTTGAGAATATTTTTTTTCCTAAATATAAGCTCTTATACAAATCATTTGATGCTTTTTTTTCCTCCTAAACATACCCCTAATTAATAGTACTAACTTTTTTTGAAATATCAAAAATCAAATTTAGTACACATACAAACAAAAGATAATTTATTATATCTACACACAAAATAGACATATTAGTTGTGCTAACAAAAAAATTTAAGAAACGCGAAAAAGACAAAAGGGGACTATATATAGGGAAGGTGGAGTAAATGTTATGAAGCCCAATAATCAAAGGAATCAACTATCAAATACCAATAGTATGTATATAGTTGTTGATACGCACTCACGAAGTATCGAAAGAGTTTTAAAATTTTCTTAAAATAATTTATTGAATACTTTTATGATATTCACTGATATTTATAAAATACTCTTTCCATAATGAAATATAAATAAAAGTGATAGACAAAAAGTCAATGTATGTGGTTAAAATTTTAGTCCCCACACATCAACTTTACGACTATCATTTTTGCTTATATTCATTTCAGAGGGAATATTTCACATATATATCCAAGAAAAGGTAAAGGGTAAAAAAAAAATTACATAATGTTGTGAGAATTCAATGGTAATGTATATAATTCAATTTCAAATGTGAATCGATCAGTAGAATTTTCGTTTGATGAACCATACTAAAAAATTATATTCTCTGTGGATGAAGGTAAGAAGAGAATCAATCAATCAACATTAGACAAAACTTATTTTGAATTCTTTTAATGATGATTTTCTTGATATTCTAACATATGAATGAAAATAAAATATGATTTATACAAGAACTCTGCATTTTATATTTTGATCACAAGTATTATTTTTTGCAAGTTGTAATCTTTATAATCATATGTTAATAAAAAGTAATGAATGCATATTTTTTTAAATATTTTACATACATATGTTTTGTTATAAAGAATTTGTTAACATGTCTTAGGCATAACATATGTTAAATTTTAGGTTAAAGGTGTGTTTAATCCCTGCACTTTTACTCAATTTTGGTTTTGGTCCCTGAACTTTTTTTGTTTAACATTGGTCCCTACACTTTATAAAACTTTAGGCATTAGTCCTTCTGTTAAATATCTATTAAAAAAAACCAAATTTAACGGTGTGCCACGTGGACCAATCATGACAAGCCACGTGGCACACTAAAAGACAAAAAAATCAACTTTTTAACTATTATTTTATTCTTTATTTTTTAACTTAAAAATATCATTAGTCCCTGCACTTTCAACATTTTTTTATATTAGTCCCTGCACTTAGGTATTGATCCCTTATTTTATTTTATTTTTTGAAAAAACATTCAATGAAATTATTATGTTTTATTATTGTTTTGTTCATCATTTTTATTGAGAATAATCATAAAATAAAATAAAATCAGAAAAATCTTTTTTAAAAAATAAGAAAGTTTAATAAAACTTAACTTGAAAAATAACAATTGTATAACATCAGTCACGATATTACTTGTAATAAGTAAGTTTAATAAATATAAAAGTTGTTCACACAATTTGTACTCCAATAATATATTTTAGTTACAAAAATAGAATTTCTAAGATAAGTAAGATATTTATTACTACACATTTGTACTCCACATTGGAATTACTACACCTTTTTTTACTCTAAAAAAAAGTTTATTCATTATATAAAAAGTAGTAGAGATAAGTAAGATATTTATTTCCCTTTTAAAAAAACGAGCTAAGATTTTTTTTTTGAGGAAACAAGCTAAGATATTTATTGTCAAATAAAAGGTATAAGTAAGATATTTTGTTCTTTTTAAAATAAAATCAAAAAAAATCTTTTATTAAGCTTTAATCAATTTTTTAAAAAAGATTTTTTTTATGACTATTCCAATAAAAATAATGAACAAAACAATAATAAAACATTATAATTCAATTGAATGTTTTTTTTAAGAAATAAAAATAATTCAGGGACCAATACCAAAGTGCAGGGACTAATATCAAAAAATGTTGAAAGTGCAGGGACTAATGATATTTTTAACTTAAAAAGTTGGATTTTTTTTGTCTTTTAGTGTGTCATGTGGCATGCCATGATTGGTCCACATGGCACACCGTTAGTTTTGGTTTTTTTTTAACAGATACTTAACAAAAGGACTAATGCCAAAAGTTTTATTAAGTGCAGGGACCAATGCCAAAAAAAAAAAAAGTGCAGGGACCAAAGCCACAATTGGATGAAACTGCAGGGACTAAACACACATTTAAACCTAAATTTTAAAGTTTTCGAGTTTTCGTGTAGAACATCCTCCGTACCCGTATGTGCTACATAGATTAAGTGCAAAGACCTGCATCTCCAACCAATATTAGTTATACCCATGTGAAGTAGAGATATGCTTCTAGACTGGTTGGATGGAAATTCCTCAAGGGAGTTGGATGAAGTGCAATATTGATGGACCTCTCATTGCAAATGTTCATAAGACTGCTTGAGGTTGTTTTGTCATAGATGTGTCTGATGCTTGGTTTGGTGGCTTTTTCCGTAATCTTAAAACGTGCCCGGTTCTCATGACCAAACTTTAAGGAATTCTTTTAACACTTCAAATTGCTTGGGACAAAGTGGTGTTGTATCAAAATTAAGTATTTATGTTATCGTTTCCACAAGGACTGATGCAATATTCTAAGCCGTTCAACAATCGATATCGTTCTGAGCTAGGGTTTCATGATTGTTTTGTTTCATGAACTATAAACTACGTAATTGTAAAAGGTATGAGAGTTAAGAGGGAAATGATTATGTTGGGATTAAACTTCATCAACCCATACTTATACGTATTCTCGGATTAGGGTTGCGGATTCCAATTATAAATCAATATTATCACGTATCCCCCGACAACATCATTCGTGTCCAAATGAAGTTGTGATTTCTATTGTATCGTTCAATCGTCGATGTCTACACTATTAAACGATCCAAGAGTCGTTCCAATCATTCAATCGACGATTTCTCAATCTATTAAATGATAAGAAAGCATTAAGTGTGGATACAAAAGGTGATTATCAAAACATCCATTCCATGTCTAGAACATATGTTTTGATAGATGATTATTCTCATCTAGATTCAAAAGTATTTTTCAATCACTAATAAATCAAACATAAGCATTACAATGCAAGAATAACATCAACATCTTGAAATAATTAAAATCACACAACACCATAATCAAAGGGAATACATACTAATAGAGTTGATTACATTTAATCCCAACAAAAAGAGTTTAGTTACTCATTGTCATGGTAACCTTACAAGGAG
>Ga0315914_1007373_pt1 | contig 15237 bp, 4 predicted proteins | sample MpolenodulesMG_FD_203920 | JGI IMG/M metagenome (GOLD analysis project Ga0315914, IMG submission 203920) | Medicago polymorpha root nodule microbial communities from Los Angeles, California, United States - elongated nodules | ecosystem: Host-associated > Plants > Roots > Nodule | place: USA... | reverse complement strand
TCATTTTAACTCCGATTTTCACCAAACTTGACCCTATAGTTCACTCTTACATAACCTAACTTAATACAACACAAAACACAACAATCCAACTCTAAATCATGCACAATTCATTAGCTCTATTCATCACCAATTATTCTTTTTACCAACAACCCTATTCTTTCTAAACTCTATCATTCTCAACAATTCTGACACCAATCATCACAGAATAATCAAGCAGCATTTCATACATTAAAATTAACAGTAACAACACATAATTTATCAGTTTTCATGGGAATTCACAAATTAAACCCTAAACTCATTTCTACCCATTTTCTCATGAACCACTAATTAAACATGAAGAATTAAGCCCTTAATTACAGAAGTGAAACCCCACCCTTACCTAGTTTGATTGAATTACAAAGGTCCTAGCTTCTCTTGCCTCTTCTCTCTTGCTCTTAGTTTTTTCCCTTTTTCTCAAACTTGTGTTTTCAGGTAAAATGATTTTCTTTTCTCTGACTATCCTTTTCTTAACCTCCTTCATTCTAATTAATTTTAATTAATTCCCACTAATTCCTTTGTTTCCTCTTAATTACACCTCCACCCCCTTAATTCTAAAATATTCTAATTCCTATCTTATTCTTACTAACTATTAATAAAACCATTTAATTAAATAAACAAATCACATAATCACATAAATCAATCAAATTGGACTCTAAACTCTACCAAAAAATAAAATAAACGGGCGTTACAGATTGGCTAGCTACTTTTAGTCTATCTTTGGACACCTTTGATTTACATATGATTGAGACTCCTCCTAGAGAGCTTCAACGTCTCCTTTTTTATGACATTTCTGACGCTTGCATGCCTCGAAATGTTCGATTAATCGCTTAATTTTCTTTTTCTTAGGCTCCGCCCTCTTTTTTGTACCAAAAAAAAAGTAGTCTTTGAAAATGTTTTTTTAATCAATTTAGTCTATAAAATTATTTACGAAAGAGAATATATTTTCAATTTTAATACGTTAAAGAATTGTAGTGACATCGCATCATAGTTTCATTGACGAAAATGACGATTTATTCATCATCCACTACTTCCTTCATTTTAAAATCTATCATAAATTCATTTTAATTTTAATTTTAGAATAATATGTATTTTATAATTTTAATATATAATTCATCTTTAAATTTAATAATATTTTTAGAATATTTGTATTCTATACATTTAAAATATTCAAGTTGGTAAGATTCAAGTTGATTTGAAGTCTAAATATTTTTAGAATATTTATATTTTGTACATTAGTTCATCTTTAAATTTAATAATATTTTAAAATAGTTTGTAAGATTCAAGTTGGTTTGAAGTATAATAGCACATGATTTGTTTTGGTGATAACAATGTTCATAAAAGAAAAGTTTATCTCCTAAAGTGTGTAGATGAAATATAAGTATATACCAAAAATCCCTTAGTCAAACACTCAAGAACAATTAAATATTGATAATCATCTAATTATATATTCCCTCCGATCCTATATACACCTCCTTTGTTCTTTTTCACATTTCTTAAGAAAAATTGTTAGTGCAATTAATGTGTCAGTTTTGAGTGTTAATATTACCAAATTGTCATTCGTTACTAAGTATTTTTTTATATTCAAAGGATAGTTTAAAGTTACATAATCAAACAACCATAGGGAAATTTATCTTTCCTGACCTAATCTAGAGAGAATTAGCTACTCATGATTCCTAAACATAAACCAATGAATATGGATAAGAAAGAATAAATAAATATCATCGGTTAATGATTCATTTTCTCCCTAATAGCTCTGATTGCTCTTTATCTGCCAAAATTGCGTTTCTGTCTTTGTATGCTTGTCAAGGAGTCCTTTTCCACTAACCTAGGTGCATGCCTTATATAGGCAAGTGTATTCCTAAATTTTAGGAACAATTGGCCAACGATGCGGGTGTTCAATTCATGATGTGAGTTCATTCGAGAGTGATCACTTTGTATTTCCTTTATAACCCATGACACGAAGTTTGTAGTCCCCGAAGCGAGTTAGGCTGAGACAAAACATGGCTAATTCCTTTGAAATCTTACGATGCACAATTCATAACACGCATCGTGAGTGGGTTGTAGTTGATTCTTCTAATTTCTTCACTCCTTGCTCCATTTCTTCTCACCAAAATGTGTGTAACAGTTATGCTCTAAGAATCATTAGTATAAACTTGTAAAAATCATAGCACAGTCACTTAGTTTTTTGGTTCACGTGGATTTCCATGTTTTCAAGGTTATTTTCTTCTTTTTGTCCTTTCATGATTTTCTTCTCGAATCCTTTACAAAACTTAACTAAAATATATTCAAACTAACTACTTTAACTCGAAAGTGACGCTAAAAAGGACTAAAAGTTATATATGATTTTTCGCCATCATAACCCCACACTTGAACATTTTCCTGTCCTCAAGCAAACATACTTGCAAAATAAAACTCACAAAATAACACACCTCTATGAATGATAAAAATACCATAAAATAGATTTACTTCTCTTGACGATGTAATTATCGGTGTCTTGTGTATTTTTCTGCTCATAATAGCATGGTTCACCACACTTTAAGTCAATAACTCCAAAGAAAATATCACAGAGATAATAACTCCAATTTTTTTTTCTACTTCTTAAACATTGAGTCATGTATTCTCTCTTTTTGACATGCACATGCCACTTGACCATACCATTTGAGAGCATTCTAAACATGAGTCAAAGTAAATACAATACACACACTTTTAGAGGGCTTCCACAAGTTATAACTTGGCTTAGGAAAGGGATGGATAATTTGGAAACATAGTGTTAAATTAGAGTTAGGTTTCTCCTACTCTTTTTTATCTATTCAGCATTTCAACAACTACCAAACAATTGAGCCTAAATAAATTTAGAATGGGTATAAAGAGAACATTAATTTTTTGTGAAGGGACCAATATTTGAAATTTTTGGTCTTTTTCTCCTTCATTTTTCTCATTTTTTCTTTTTGAGAGGTTTATTTTGACGATGTCTCTTGGTTCTCTTGTGCCCACCCCTGACTTAGATTGTTGCTAATTTTAGAAGCAACCCCAAACTTAATTTCAAACCTAAGAGAAGCATTTCAATTCTTCTACCTGATTCTACAGAGGGTAAATAGTATCAAAATAATTTTGACGGTACAGAGAGTGAAATAAATATATATATATATATATATATATATATATATATATATATATATATATATATATATAATTTTCATTCACTGGTGTGAACAAGGCGACACTGAATGCGCAAAAATGAAAATATGCGCCCCCAAGTGTGCTATTTCGAGGAATAACTGCTTTTAGCTACTTTTCGGTAGAAAAAACACAGTTTTTCAGCCAAATTCAGTTGAAAACAAGCCTACAAATACAACTTCTCTCATTCACAATTATTCATTCAGAAGTCAAGCACTAGGAGCTTCAAGGGAGGAGTAAATCTCCTCACTCTAGTCTTTAGGGTATATTTTATTTCTTTTGTAATTTGGCTTTAGTTACCACAAGTAACTAAACCTTATTTGGATAGAGTTCTAAGATGAACCTCTATTTTATTTGTTGGCTCTATTTAATTTAAATATTTTTTATCTAGTTATTTTATGTGTCATGTTTAATTTTACTATGCAAAGTTTTAATACTTTCACCCGAATTATGACATACTTGAGATAATGGTAAATAATCACTCGAATTAGGGAGGTGACGTACCTAAGATAACAGTGCATACTTACTCAAATTAGGAAGTATCTAAGATAACAGTGGATAACCCACTCGAATTAGAGAAATTGTTATATCGAAGAAAACGATGAATGAATTTAGAATAAGGCCGAAATTCTAATATGAACGTTGCATAGTAATTTTATTTCTTCATTCTTGGTAAGGTAGTTGAGATAGGGTTGTCCGTATGTAGAACTACCAAGAGGAGATAATATGCTGATGTACTTATAAGATTCATAGATGAGAGAACCTTTAGAATAAATCTAGGAACTCTAATTTAAGTATATGCTTCAATTACTTCTGAGAGAGTAAGACCCCACACTACAAGCTAGGAATGTGTACAGAACCACTCTAGGATTGATAACGCCTTGGCTCACGTGTGAATCTGATGCAACTCAGCAATTCGAGGGGATAGAACCTCACGAACTCATCACTTAAATGGGTACCATTTAACCAATCCTTGAATAGACTCACCGTTATTTAATTCCAACAAATAAATCATGGGGATTTGAAGAATCCTAACCACCGTTAACATTCTACAGTAAAAAAACAAGTTACTCCTAAACTCTCGCTCTGATACACTTGCCTAAACAAACAAAAACAAACACACACACACACACACACACACACACACACACCCACCCACACCCCCCCACACCCCATTTACTTTATTTTATAGTATTTCTATTGAATTGCTTAGTTGAAACGACAATTCACGTGGATACAAACGACAATTCACGTGGATACAATACTCTACTTATCGCTTTATTAGTTTGTAACAATTTGACACACTTGCCTAAATTATCCATCGTCGACTCACATAATTGATTAAAGGGTTTAATTTGTTTTTGGTCCCTATAAATATACCAACTTTTCGTTTTAGTCCCTATAAAATTTGCAATCACTACTTTTGATCTCTATTTTAAAGTCAATTATGTTTTTTTAATGAAATTGTGTAGAAATGTGTAGAATATTGTAAAACATAAATTAAATATGAATTTTTAACCTCCAAAAATATAAAAATTCATATTTAATTCATGTTTTGTTAAAAAATTATAACTTTTTTTCTTAAAAAATTCTTATAATATTATAGTTTTTTCTATAAAATTTTATTAAAAAAATATGAATTCTACATATGAGTTTACTTTAAAGGAGGGACCAAAAGTGGAGATGAAAAAATTTTGAAGGACTAAAAGTTGAAGAAATTTTTAGAGAAAATAAAACAAAAAATTACATATTTATAGGGATCAAAAACATATTAAACCCTTGATTAAATGAAGAAAGAAGTGTTTAATTTTGACTCGGAATAAAGAAATAATTGGTACATATTACATCATATTATTTATATACAAGTATATAATATAATGTGCGCGCATGCAATGATGAAGGCTTTAGAGATTTGATTGAGTGAAGCATGGTCTCAAGATTTTGATTAGTTCATCTATGAATCTAGGATCTTACTTAATTCATCTTCTGTTTCTTTTCTTCTTAATAATATATTTAGAATTTGAATGAAAGAATACGATGGTGGGTATATCTAGCAAAGGTCATATATCTGGACAGGACTAAGCAACAATAACATGTGATTCCACACGTGGGGAACCAGGTTTTACGCGTGGGTCCAAACATAAAAAAACATGAACCGCACGATTTGATGACTTGGACTCTGAATAACGACGGCGTGTGATGCAACCGTTTAGATCCCGTGACAGGAGCGAACAATTGTCAAGTTGGAAGAAATGGCTAGCAAGCAAAGGAAGATGTTTGAATAACAGAGAAAGAAAATATGAAATAAAGAAAACGTAAGAGGATAAATTCACGATGAAATTAAAAAAATCGAGACCAAAAAATATAACATGTATATTAGTATAAATATTTTTTTAAAAATAAATTAGATGGACATGCAACCGATGTTGGTTCCTCTTCTAGTTTCGTCTTGGAGTTTACCATTAAGATTAGAGCATGCCTCTAAACTCATAGAACGCTTACGAAGATAGTTACTGATGTCTTATCAAAGAAGTCATCACAGTGCAACGAGAGTTGATCCCACACTCATGCGAAGTACAAGTCAATTCTTTACCAATTAAACCAATCATATGCTATCTTATTAAATATTAATTATTATTCATGCATATCAACAACATTAATGTGTTAATTTTGTCCGTAAATATTCATAATATATTTATGCATATAAATGTGTGCAATTTAAACAAATGACAACTTTGCAAGTTTTTTTTATTTATTTAATCCTACTTAGAAGTAAATTATGTCAACCCATTTGGGGTTGGCCTACTGGTTAGCTTGGGATCTTGGAGTATGTTCCTCTCAAGGTCTTAGGTTCAATTCCCTCTAGTGCCAATTTCGGTGGACAAGTCCATACAGAGCTTGCTCTGGCTTAGAACGGGGCTCCCGCAAGTGGGCGGTGAGATTGGTTCTCTCGAATTAGTCGGTCTTTGGATCAGATATCGAGTTTTAAAAAAAAAAGTAAATTATTTCGATTAAAAAAGTTTTAGTTGAGTGGAGGGTCTCAAGTGTTCATCAAGACTAGAACTAGAGAGTGCATACAAGGGATATTGATAAACTATGTACTCATCAATGACATTTTTACAATGATAACTCGAGTTAATAGCACGACAAGTTTTTATTTTATTTTATTTCAATGCACTTAGAAGTACAAAAGGAAAAGGGGAAGCAGACCAAAACCTTCTCAAGCGGTAAAGGTGAAACAAACTAGGAGATAAACGTCAAACCCAAAGAAATAACAAGAAAGTAAAAACAAAAGAAACAAAAAGGGAAAATAAAAAGAGCAGAAAAAGAAATGTAACTCAACAAAAAGTCCATGAAGTAAACTATTTTGATTAGAAAACATTTAGTTGAGTAGGGTCTCAAGTGTTCATCAAGATTAGAACCAGAGAGCGCATATTGGGATATTTATAAATTATGTACTCATTATTAACATCTTTACGGTGATAACTGAAGTTAAAATCACACTCTTATGAGATATGAATCAATTTCCTTATGAATTAGATATAGCTCCGTTCATGATATTTAGATGTAATTGTTAGTATATCTAAAATCGAATAAATATATCTTATAATTTTGAGTTAAACATGCATTTGTTTTTATAAATATCTTAAATTTCATCTTTATTCACTATACCTACTTCTCGGTGAATATATATTCCAGAGCAATTTACATTTAGTCCTTGTTTAAGGACTAAAATATGTAGTTATGCATTTTACAAGAATTTAAAATGGATATAGGAATTAAAAATGAATTTTGACAAATTTTTAGGACAAAAAACATATTTAATCAAGTGATCGAACTAAAATAGTTAATAAACTTCCTCCAAGAACAAATGGTTCGTGAAAACCCAATTTTGATGTCGAGTTTAAATAAAAGAAATATAATTGAAAGAAAAATACTACACGTCATTTATTTTTTATTATAAGAAAAATTTAATGTGAAGGGTGATGTTCTAATCTAAGATAGAAAATACTTTCGACCTAAAAAAAACTTCTAAATTTACATTTATCTCCCTCCAAATACATCAATCGAACACTAAACATCTTAAATTGAAGAATTGTCTTTTTACAAGATGAATTTTTCTTTCTTTTAAGGAACACGACCAAACCTTTGGAGTTTTATATTTTATAGCCATAGATTTATATTTAAAGATTAAAAAAAATTTATTATATGATAAATGTATTATTCAATATATGTGAACATAACTCAGTTGATAAAAATAATATATTGTTATATACACGAGTCAAAGTTCGAACTCCAATCATTTCAGGTGGATCGATTTGGTATCATATTTACAGGTGGATGGGTGTGTCGACGGTAATTCCATTCTCTATAGGGGACCATTTCAATCAGTTCACTACTGATGGTGGTGTTACAAAGGCATGTCGATCTATCTTATATGTTCTTTGGTATGCCACTAAGTGGGAAATATGGAAAGAAAGGAATAACAAGTTGTTTAATGACAAAGAATGCTCAATTGTGCACGTGGTTGATAAAGTTAAGTCGCTGACATTCATGTGGCTGAAGGCGAAGTTTCCTTCTCTTCCCTTCAACTATCATAGTTGGTGGCTTAACTTTTTCACCATGTTGGGCATATGTTAATGGTTATTGCCTTTCTTTACTCATTGTTTTTGTTTCCATTGTAAATATTTCGTTTTGTGACTCTGGTGTCTTTCTCTGACATACCTTATGCTAGGGAGAACCTTTTAATGTTGTAATATAATTCATTTTAGCCTCTTTAAAAAAAAACTCCAATCATTTCATTTATTTATATAAATGTGAGTTCTAAACATTAGATTTGTAAAAAAAAAATCAAAAGTGTTCAATTTTTGACGTGGGATGGCTGGCGCAAGCCAAGTACGAAGATTGAGAAGCTGTCAGACACGTGTGTGGGGCGCCCTATGCCAAACCTAGCTGGGCCCACTACCCCTAAACACGCCAAACTAAGTCCTACAAAACCATGCGTGCAAAACCAAATCAACAAAATTCAGCCTCTTTTTTCTAAGCTTGGCTTGGCTCGGCTCACATGGCCCATTTCTACAACTCTTTAATTCCATTTCCTTTTTTTTTCTTTCCAACATCCATTTATATATCCCTTCCCATTTCTCATTCTCCATTCAACTATATATCTTCTTCCTTTCCCAACTTTGCTTTCTCAATCTTTTTCTCTTCTAAAAATCATACTCACATTGTTGCACTTAGCGTAAATTAATTTCATTTTTTAGTATTATAGGTGTGAAGGCACCTATATATTTTATATTTTTCAAACAAATTTTTTGATGGCTTGCAAAGATTTGGCAAAGCCAAAGATGAAGTTGAGGAGAAGGAGGAGAAGAGAGGTGGCAGTAGGGAGGAAGATGAAGAAACTGCAACGGATAATTCCGGGAGGCGACGGATTAAAGGCGGACCGGCTTTTTCTTCGGACGGCGGAGCATATCTTGCAGTTGAGGTTGCAACTTAATGCATTGCAAGCTCTTACCAAGATATTCAACGTTTGATTATTACAAAGCCTATTTAGTGCAGCACATGTTATAAAGTTTGTATAATTAATTGCTTCATTATATTACTATCATAATATTATTTATATAAGTCTTTTTGTAATATTTTTGAAGTGTAAATTTTCTTCACTTTTTAGTATTTATATATATGAGCTTTAAATTGAGGAGTTTTTGTTTAATTGGAGCTGTTTCTTAATTATTAGACTAAGCATGTGTTAATTTGTGCGGAGGGTAAGAAATTATTAGAGCTTAATTATATAACAATTATTGAGGTTAAATTATATTTGTGTACTTTGATTACATGGTTTCTCCTTTGTCCTTTGATTCGTCTTCTTGTCTTAAATTCTTACGCAGGAAAGTGTCTGATTTTGCTGAATAAGTTTACACTGAAAAATTTCCTTAAAACTTACACGTTTTAAGTTTGAAGAATCTGAACTTTTCTTTCCTTTTGTTATTCCATTATTTCTGACCTACCTTCAAAAATCTTTTTTGATGACGTTGTTGTATGATACATTATTCATATACCTTTTCAACAAAAAAAAAAAACAATATATATGTGCATATAATTTAGAAGTATATTGCTTATCTCTAAATCGGAACAAATCTTCATCTTTAGGTCTGTATTATTTCTACCAATGTTTTTTATTTTAAATTTTAATTTCCTATGTGGTAAAATGAAATTTAACTACAAATTTTTCTTTTTAATTATAACTAGGGCTATGTGACTGGAAAAAAAAATTATTAGAGAGAATGAATTTCGAAAAGAATGTTGATTTTTAGACGTCCCTCCAAAAATCTACACACATCTAACATCTCTCATTCTTTCTATCTCTTTCCATCACTTATTTATCACATTCATCACTCCTCTCTCTCTTCTATCATTACATTTCTATCTCTCTCAAGGTATCCAATTTTTTTTAAGGAAAAAAAAAATACTAAAAACAATATTTTGAAATATTTTAGAATTTTTTTTAATTTTTTTTTTATAAAAAGAACATAGATAATACATTCCCGAACGTTTGTTTCGACAGATAAAATATATAGAAACACCAAAAGTTATAAACATACCATCTAATGTCGTGCTCTAGTATATGCAATGTAGTATGCTATTTCGTCTGCTATGATTTTGGGATTTTCGGGGAAGTCAACATTGTGGATGGATATATCGGATAAAGATTAACTACAAAAGTGAAATTGATACAACATATTTACAAAAAATCTTAAGAAATTAGGTATATGAGTCTTCCTATTTATATATTGTTTAACATCTACTCTTCAATCCTATGTGAGACTTATGGCCCACACTTTACACATCAACGTTCTCTACCTCAAGTGTGAGACTCTCTGTGTCCTTGATCCAGCATTACGAACCACTCTCGCTTCCTCACCGAGTTGAACCAGGGTTTTGATACCATGGTTGAGACTTTCAGGGGAGCCAACATTGGTGTGGATCAACACATTAGGCAAAAAACAACCGTACAAGTGAGTCCGACATCACATTTTCATCTAAAAACTTAAAACATTAGATATATGAGTCATCTCACTTATATTTATATGTTGTTCAACATATATTCTTTCATTTAATGTGAGACTTATAACTCACACTTGTTACATCAACATATGTCAAATTACCCATGTGTATTTGAAGTCCCATATTGAATTAAAAAGTATATATATGTTGAGCTTCGAACATATATGTTAGAAGAATTATATACTTAATCCTTAAGATTTGGTGAAGAAGATGTGATGTTCAAACTACTTGTGTGGTTGCTCTCATCTCAATATAACGATTGCTACTTGTATGGTTGCTCTCATCTCAATATAACGATTCATTCCACTAGTTTGAATCTAGATTACAGTCATATAATTAGGTGTTTCTAGTCACAGCATAAGATCAGACGATCTAAATTTAAATTATACTTTATTTTTTATTTAATTTTTAAACTACGAGCTTTAAATTTGATTATTCGACAGAAAAATACATCTGAATGATAAAACTGCATTTAGTCAGCAAAACTACACGCATTCCGCATCACAACGTGTTTACCCAAGCCAGAAGTACCAATAGGGAGGGAAGAACATTATTCATGTTTATAGTTCATACGATAATGATAATTTAGGCTTAAAATCTCTTGAAAAAAACTAGCTGGTCAATCGAAGAAGAAGAATTTAATTAAAATTAACATGGGGTTGGAGAATTCGCCATATTGGATCGTAAAGGCAAAGCTAAAGTGGTAGGAGTAATGAGAAAAGGGGGAATGACCAAAGCATTATTAGTCAATTAAGACAGTCTTAATTTAACTGCTAGCCAGTCAACAAAGAATATGACCTACTTGTAAAGTTTGACAAAACTAATTAATAGTTAAAGGTGTTGAGCCAAAAAAGGTAGTTAGAGGTGAAAAATAGATTTTTAGTTGAAAATATATATGGCCTGTTTGTTTTAGATTTAAAAATTTGATTTTTCTTTGTTTTTTTAAGAATGATTTTTTTTGGAAATTTACTTAAAAATAGTAAAAGTTATTTTAAACTCATTTGATATAAGTTAAAAAAGAGATATTGACATTCATTGATTTAAATATTTATTGTTTGAGATTTTATAAAGCAAAAATCACTTTTCTTTTTTTAAAATGATATCTTTTAAAATTGATTTTTATGAAAAGCTATTTGAAATAGTTTTTTTTTTTCAGAGATTTTTTTCAAAATATTAGTATAAAAAAAGTATAACAAAATGATGTAATACTTAAAATAACATTTTAAGATAATCTATTCAAACAAATCTTTCATTTCAAGCTTTCCTTAAAAATCTCTTTGTTAAAAAAATGATAACAAAAAACATATTACACTACAAAAATCTATTTCAAAAAAAGTTATAACAAACATGCTCATAGAAAGTCATTTAACTATCTCGTTCAATTAGAAGTGTTTATATTGTTTGATTTCTTGTTGAACATATTCTCTCCAATGTAAATATATGTCCAATTCCCCCTCTATATAAAGAAGGAAAATGTTAACCAGTGCCCACGAGACATTGGTTAAGACCTTTAAATAGTAACTTTAAAGGTAATAGAAACATCAGCTTTTAGAAGAAGAAGAAGAAGAGTCAACGTACACAGAGAACGAAAGCGCTGACAAGAATTGAGTGGGAGTTGGGTACACGATTGAAATATACTCATGATTTAATCTTTGCCATTGCTTTTAATCTTACGGTTTTAATTTATTCTTATCATTCTCATATAAGTGTGTGTGTGAGAGAGGGAGAGGGAGAGGGAGAGAGACATATATAGATAGATAGGAGGTGTTATTGTGAGAGATGAGAGTATTATATAATAACCATCTAATTAAAATAAACGATGGAGATCTTATTTTTATTAAGGTGTACCTTCGGCCCTTTGTATTCTTCATCTCAAGGTCGATCTAAAGGCCAAGTAGTCCAAGTTAAGACTATAGACCTCAAAAATTTTGGTTAAAAAAGGCTTAAATTTTTTTAATTTAGTTGATAAACGTGAATTCCTAAACTTCATCTCCTCTATCAGCGTACAACCATTGGTTTTCTCTCTATTTATATCTTTGTGATTCATGGTACACAATGGTAAACTTTTTAATCCCTGAAATTTTTTCACTATGATTCTTTCTTCTCAACTCTATGATTCTTTCTATCACCAATCCACAGTAGCGTAATCATAGGGTGATGGAGTTTTTTCTTCAACTTTTTATTGTTTTTGGTTGAAATTGGAATTTGGGAGGCTAAAGAAAACACTCTAATTATCTTATCACTCCGATTCTTTCTTCTCATTTTCCAATAAAACACCAATCTAATTATTTCTCTTGCTCTATTTGATTCTTCTTTCTCGATCCTGCATTATGAAAATCGTAATTGGATTTATCGATCTAGAACAAACTCAAAGGAGATTAGCGACCAATAAAACATAGACTCGAACACAGAACATGACACGAACCCGCCTACATCGCTAATATAAAACTATAGGGCACATACACCACTATATATTTTTATATATTAATAATAAAGCAACTTATGAGCAAGATCTATAGAGTATGAAATAAGAAGCAAAATTTATATGTTTATCTTTATCTAGTACTTTCAATATTAAGAATAAAAACACTAACAAGTGCCCTTTGTTGGCAAAACCCTATTAAAAAAATAGTCAAATACAAAATGATAAATCATATCCTAAAGTTGCTCATCATTGACAAACACAGGCCTCTAAGTCTGGCTCATTTAAATACAAGTTAGCAACGTCAAGAAATCCACTATCATCAAATGATCCAAATTTACTCATCTCTTGCACCATCACACATTTTAGTTTTCTCTTGATGATATTGGGGAGTACTTCTTGATAGAAGTCGAAGGTTAAGATGGCCATATACTAAATCTCCAGCTCTGATCACCACTGCCATCTTATTTCTCTTTAAAGAATGGATGAATGAATATGTGCTCCAACTTCTTTCACAATATGAAGATGAATAAGATTGCCCAAGTAGCTTAAACGCAACCTTTTGAAGCAATGGAGCTCAAGTACTATGAACCAACCACCATGTTTATGTATCCATCTTACCCCGATCATTGAAAAACACGTGCCTCTACGTTTGGCTCATCATAAAAAAAAACACAACTTCTAAGTCTAGCTCATCATATTCTCTATCTTGACTAGAACTAGAACCAGAACCACTCATGTCTATAAATATATAAAATAAATTGTCAACCGAAAGTGAAACACCTATAGAAACAAGCTAAAAAAATGAATGTATACTGTGGTAATACTTAAAGTGAGACATATATTATATTAATATCATAAAAAGTAACCCACATAATCTCCCATATATTGTAAGAATAAAAATTTATAAGATAGATATTAAAAAACAAAATACAAAGATTCTCTTCGGTGTCAATTTAAGTGAGGTAGTTTAACTTCTTAAATAAAATAGATACAAATCAAAAAAAGTGTGGAAAAAGCAAACAAAGACAGGACAATGACTAGTTTAAAGTGATGTGAGTCCTAACTAAATAGAGTTAGCTTTTAACCTAGTTCTTTAAAAATAAACAACTCTAGTTTTCATAAAAGCCAACTCTGGCTAAATTATGTAGAGATGTGAAGAAATGAGCAAAATAACTAGGTTTAAAGTAACAAATTCTATATCAACACAAATGGAAACTAATTTTATATTTAATATTATTTTAACTCTTTTTTTTTTATCATTTATAAACTTGATGCACTCTAGAATCAATCAGCCACGTTACGCTACTAGAATGGAAGGATTGAAATATCCACTACAGAAAATCATAGACTTTAGATTTGGTGACCAATGTAAGCAAACAACTCACGAACTTAGCTAACATACCAAACTAGCATGGTCATCCCTATGAAATAGGAGACTCGGCTCTCTATTTAAAATAGGCCCTTAATAAAATAAAAACGTAATTTTTGTGTATAGTTAAACTTTATTAAAAAAATAAAATCAGAAGAGCTTTTAAACATGAAACGAAATACAAAAAAATTAAGTGAAAGAGAGGTAGAATTTACTGACGGTGTCGTTTGGATTTGTCACTTATCCGTTGTGGGAAAGGGAAAAACGAATGGTTTATGTGAAAAAGAAATGATTGTTGTGATTCTTTCAATAAAATAATTTTTCAAATTGACTGATTAAGTGATTATACAAATTGGGGGTGGTTTAATAGTACCAGATTTATGTTCAGATAGAACTAAAGTCTAGAAAAACCTCAAAGGTGTAAAGAAGTAACATATATATTTTTTATTAAAGTGGGGGTGGATATAAGTGTTAATTTTTTTTAGGCTCATAGCTTTTGGAGGTCCAGCTTGATTGAGCACCTTGCACTCCCTCAAGGCCGAGCTTGCAAACACTACTACAAAATATGGAAAATATAGCGCCTCTTTAATACCACTTTTAACAGTAAAGAGCTATATATAGAAACACAGAGGTTTTAGATAGCACTTCTTGTAAAAAGCGCTATCTTTAATACTAAGTCTATATAGCGCTTTTTTTTTTTCTTCAGAAAGTGCCACCATAGGTACATTAAAAATTAATAAATTTTAGAAAAAATACAGTAATAATCCTTTATGGCGCTGGTTAAAGGAAGCGCTATTTATGAGTCAGCATTAAATAGCGCTTTAAAAGCACTGTCATAAGTTTCAAAAAGATAGCGTTTATAGTTTATAAAAAGCGCTGTCTATCAATCGAGTATACTTGGTCTAGTGGTAAACGATAAAGCACATTAGCAACTAGCTCTAGGTCCCTAGTTTGATTCCTTGTGAGTCAAATTTTGTTTTTTAATTTTATCACAATCATTTGACAAGATCATTTATTGTTTAAAAACGCTAGTTTTTTTTATTGAGATTAAAAAAGGGTATTTAATAACAATAAGTGTTTTTTTGTTGGATATCCTCCAATAACAATAAGTGCTATTTTGTTGGATATCCTTCAAATTAAAATTTGTTTTTTAATTTTA
>Ga0315914_1007372_pt1 | contig 15237 bp, 13 predicted proteins | sample MpolenodulesMG_FD_203920 | JGI IMG/M metagenome (GOLD analysis project Ga0315914, IMG submission 203920) | Medicago polymorpha root nodule microbial communities from Los Angeles, California, United States - elongated nodules | ecosystem: Host-associated > Plants > Roots > Nodule | place: USA... | reverse complement strand
TGCCTCAATCACATTTTTTTTTTTTTTTTTACATTTTCTTTCATACCTGTCATTATGTAAATATGATGATGCATAACAAAGTTTCTTTGTTGGCTTTGAGGATGTTTTTAGTGTTCTTTGTGATACTTGTATAAATGGGAATTGGAAACAATGTTATCAATCATGGATCACAAAAAATAGCAGTTTGTTCAAATTCCTGTACTAATAAACAATAACGGGCTGTTTAAATTCCGCTAAGCTATAACACTATAGCGGCCATAAGCCAGTAAATTTTAGTTAACAACACGAAGTGGGAAGTAGCATTGACCACAAAAATCTTTGGGAATATTTATGTTATCAACTTGTTATTCCTTATGTTTGCTTTACATTTATGTGTTGTATTGTATGGACATGTTGCCTACATCACTTAATACTCTGAGGAGCATCAAAGCCACAGTTGCTTGAAAAAGTGGAGTAAAATTGGAATTGTTGGTTGTTAGGTTAAGTGATATTCAGTAGCTAGGGGTTCTGGTAGTGGTGGAACTGATGTATGAAAACAGATAATTCGTAGAGTTAGGAAGAGTTGCAACTGCAGGATACATAAATTCATGGATGATACAATTAATGACCCAACCAATGAATTTAACCGTGCTGCACTAAAATTTTAATTTTCATTGCTGTGTGGAGGAAACAAGCCATTATTTACTTCATATATATGATGTTACCTAGAGAATGAGACAAGAAAGGACTGAGCTGCTGAAGTAGTTCAAAGCGGGCATATGCTCGTATCATTTGAGTTAGTATTTTTCTTTGAATTGGAGAAAATGTGTTGAAGCTCATGAATGGATTTAGCTCTCTAGAAAAAGCTCGGATTTTTGACACACACACACATAATGGAAATGCTCTATATCTGTAGTTTATCATTTCAAGAACATCTAATTCTCAATCCAAACTTATGAAATTTGAATTGCTAAACATCTTGCGGACTACCATTCCTGTTGAGTCCCTTTTCACTTGTTTGAATTAGTAGTAAGACACTCAACTATTCTTGAACACATGCAACGACTGTAGCAATATAAATGTTGCATTAACAGTGTCTGGCAATTCCCTCCTGCCACTTTCATCCTCCAGGTTGCAACAAGCAAGCATGACCGTGTTTAATAATTTTTTTTCAAGTAATATCAAAGAATTTCTCTTGTCTATTACAATAAAAATCACCTTCTGACACTTCACTGTGGTTATTGAGTGCAGAAAATGCTGGCAGATACCCCCTCATCTCATATCAATTCGTCTGTTTCAACATCTCAAGGAATATTTCCAAATTCAATGATCGGAAATTGTGAATACCCAAATAGTGGGGCCTCCTCTTCTCTTTCCCGGCCGGATGCAGACATCAATGGCAGTGATGAATCTGATTTGTTCTCAATTTCATGGAATCAGGACTACGGTTGCTTAGCTGCTGGAACAAGTCATGGTTTTCGTATCTATAATTGTGAACCTTTCAAAGAAACTTTCAGGCGTGATTTAAAAAGTGGCGGTTTCAAAATTGTAGAGATGCTGTTTCGCAGCAATATCCTAGCGCTTGTTGGAGCTGTAGCAAATTCCAACTATCCACCCAATAAAGTTTTGATTTGGGATGATCATCAGAGCAGGTGCATTGGTGAATTCACATTTAGATCTGAAGTTCGTGGAGTGAAATTAAGACGTGATCGAATTGTAGTTGTTCTCGAGCACAAGATATATGTTTATAACTTCATGGATTTGAAGCTTCTTCATCAAATTGATACTATGGCAAATCCTAGGGGGTTGTGCTGTCTTTCACACCATTCAAATACATTTGTCTTGGCTTGTCCAGGTCGTCACAAAGGACAGGTTCGAGTTGAACACTTTGGACTGAATGTCACAAAATTAATCAATGCCCATGATTCCCAAATTGCATGCTTCACTCTGACAATGGACGGGCTTCTTCTTGCAACTGCTAGCGAGAAAGGCACTCTGATTAGAATCTTCAACACAATGGATGGGTCTCGTCTACAAGAAGTAGGTTACTCATCATGTACTTACTACTTAGTCACCGTGATAAACCATTAATATGCTGAACTTTCCATTTCATATTTTCCTTTTCCCAGGTTTTTTATCTTCATATCTGTATATGTGAGGTGGATTGACTTAAAAACATTTTTTTAATGCTTTATTTTGTTGAGAAGTTTTCTGTATTCGTATAATTGATTGAAAGCGAGAAAAAGAGGAAACTTACTTTATCCAAGTCAAGTAAAACATTTTCATTGTTGTGAATTTTTTTGTTGTGTTGCATAGTCCTGATTCTTGATCATTCTTAATTACATATAAAATATAACAATTTTTTTTGCATCTTTTGGAGGTCTCCTTACAATAACAATGTTTTAGCCTGTGTTGCTGTTTTTACATTTTTCTGACAAGAAGCTTTTACACCTCAACATTCTTGGGTTGTCCACGATAGTTTTGGAAGTGGAGCTTCTTTCCAATAGGAATCAGTTTGATCTTTATCAGTTTCCCTCTTTTCGTGTTCAATAATCGATTTTTCTTTCGTGTAGGTTAGAAGAGGGGTGGATAGGGCTGAAATCAACAGTATAGCTCTGTCTCCAAATGTCCAGTGGTTGGCAGCATCAAGCGACAAAGGCACTGTTCATATATTCAACTTGAGAGTGAGAGTGTTTGGGGAGGATAGTTTAATACGCCCAACTGCTGTCCAAGGGCCTGTACTACTTCATCAGAATTCTTCAACTGCTTTAGATCCCTTGATTTCTCCAAATACTGGTGCCAACCCCAATTCATCATTATCTTTCATGAGAGGTAAAATTGCTTTTCCTTTGTAATGCAGATCACTATTCAATGCAATCATTTTTTCCAGTTTACCAATTCAAATACTTATCCAGCTCAGGGATATGTGTGTGCCGTTTTTAGATTATTTTTAGGCCTTCATCATTTAGAAAATTTGATGGTATCTGAACTCTGAACTCTCCTGTTTTTATGAACTATGCTGATATAAAACGAGATAATACATGAGAAAAGGGGAAACTCCGAAGTCTCCCGATATATAACACAAATTCAATTTCTTGTGCTCTATTAGATTTACTTTTGGATTTGTGCAGGGAAACAACAACAATTTTTTTTTTCTTGCACAAATCATACATGAAATCAATTATTTTGCACATCAGACTTGTTTATTTTATCATTCTTTTGGTTTATGAGTTATCCACGTAGCATTACCTCTTTGATAATCAACTCCTTTCAAGCATGTAATAACATCTAGTAGAACCCATATATTTAAGGATGTTCTCTAAATCAACTCATGATTGTTAGCTTACTTTTAAGATGGAAAATTGCACGATATTTATGGCATATTATTTTTTTTGCTCTTACCTATTTTTCTGTGGAAACAATGTAGGAGTTTTACCAAAATATTTTAGCTCAGAATGGTCATTTGCACAGTTCCACTTGCCTGAAAACACTAAATTCATTGTGGCATTTGGATCACAGAACACCGTCCTGATTGCTGGCATGGATGGAAGGTATGTCTGTCATCATTTATTGTTACTTTTGACTCGTCAGTTGTGTGTGTTTAACCCCTGTTTTTCAAAAATTGAATCCTTGATTATTTTACATTTTCAAATAAAGTTGAAGTACACACAATATCGTAATTTTGCATGCTATTGAAATTAGTAGCTTGTTGGTGATCCAGGTTGGGCTTGTATGATTGAATAATTTTCTGCAGAATGCAATTTTATAGTCCTGCCATTGCATCTTGTGCTATTTTTATGATCATCCTGCATACTTTAATAGACACATTTATATAAGTTTTAATTTAATAGTTTTTTTATTTATAGACAACAAATATTAGAGTTAAAGGTTTTGTTAGTTTCTATGAATCGTAGACATACTGTTTAAAACTTCTCGTGTCCCTTAGCTCACAACAGAGCTACCTAATTGAGACATTTTAATGTAATAGTTGATATTTACTTATTGTTTAAAAGTATATTATTGGGTGAAATACACTAGCTTTATCATGACATTTTATGATTATGAAGAAAAAAATCATGAAGTTTTATATATAGTAATATGGAGTGGTTATTGTCTCACATACATGCCCACACATAATTTTCTTTCAAATTCAGAGAAAGTGTCAGTAGCTTCTTCTATACAATCACTGTTTCTGCATAATTTGTTTTTGTCTGTTATCTTTTCTCCTACATGCTTTGCAGTTGATCACATGTTACGATTTCATTATCCTCAAGAATATTTTTCAAATAATTAACACAAATTAGTGTACCCTTTGCAAATAAATAATTAAATTAAATTAGTATACCTCTCCCTCATCTCTTCTACTTCCTTTTAGCCTCTTCAAGATCATTTAATGAACTTGGTTCTCATCCTCACATACAACTTGTTTTTTGCATCAGTTTTTACAAATGCAGCTTTGATCAAGTAAATGGGGGAGAGATGCTGCAGAAGGAGTATGTTCGCTTCCTAAAATGTTAAATTAAGCAGAGATAAACTATTTCAGGCACTACAAGTCCTCGACGAGCTGGAAACTCTTCTCAGCATGTAAATATGATGTCACCAACACAAAGCAATAAACTCTTCTCCCTGTATGTAAATTCCCATCTCAGTTGGAGGATCTTCAGATTCATTGCTGTATATTTCGCTTGTAAATATCGTGGAAAAGAAAATCAAAATTGAAAAGGAGATATACTGACAGCAATAACTAAACAAATGAATTGCTTGTGGAATGTATAACTTGCACTATCATGTGGGAAATTTGACACTGCATGGCCCTCTGCATATGAAATATATGACAATATATGGGTTTACATGTACCAATATGACATGACTGTACGCTCTTATGTTTCACGTTCAATCCCTAAATATATGACCTTTTGACCAAATCAAGTGATTAAAAAACATGGTAGGGTTATTAAATTTATTAATAATTGATATTGATTTTACGATTTGTTTTTTGGAAATCGATATTCTTAAGAACAAAATGCAAGGAACTAAACATTAATCATTTGGGTAAGGAAACTCCAACGGCATCAACATAAAGCAATAAACTAAATTAGCCAGAATACGCTCAAATGATCAGAGGCATCTCCAACGCACCCTAATATTCGCCACTGTTAGCACAAGCATTTGCTTCATGGTAGGAATGGCACACTTTGACTTCCCAATCTAGCACCAAAAGCTTGCGAATTTGTTGAACCAAATGATATTATGTGCTACTCATAGACTTGTCACTGCATAGATTATGTGCTATTGAGACAAAGTTTGACACTTTTTGTGGGCAGTTATGCATGGGAGGCTAATGAGAAATGTTAGGAAACATAATATGCAGTTGCAATCGCCGTATTGTACGCACTGCGGTAACACGGCAAAACAATTCCTTCATATTTTGCATCACCATACGAAGGCAACGATAATTTGGTTAAACGTTGTAGCATTGGAAGATCGAACAAGTTTATGTTTAATTCACAGAAACTTGTTCAAATGACCAACTTGCCTACAAAATCATTTCACAAGATATTGTTGTTTTTGGACCAATGGCCCTTGGTTTTGTAGTACATTAAACTAATTGGCAGGGAAGAATTACAGTAGTATTGAAATTTGAGATCAGAACTTAGAAGAGAAACTAAATGATTGTGTATTTTGAGTATTGAATCTGGACCACTGTATGAGACTATCGTATTTTTTTTATAGAGAAACAAAAAATTAGTAATAAGCAATAACAGAATTACTAACAACTACTACAAGCTAATAAAAGTTGAAGTTTAACGTTGACCATCCACAATTAGTCAACGGAACTATATCCAATATTGTTTAATAATCAAAAGTTCTGATCTCAAACTTCAACTGATATAAGACTTCAATACTAAGTTCTGATCTCAAACTTCAATAATAAAGATTAATAGCTAATAGGATAGGAAGAGAAACTACTAGTGAATTCAACCCATCAACTTGTTGTATTCCATATCTTTTGAATCGATGATTATTTTTTGAATATGTAGACTTCAGAAAGAATATACATATTGGTTACATCAAGTCTTAAAAGGCTCTAATCTTTCCCCGTTGTGTATTATCATGAATGATTCTTTTCAGAGCCAGAAGCAAGCGTTAACACATTCATATTTTTAAGGTCTTAATATTTTTTAGGTTTTAACATAGCCACAATAAGAGCCTTAAAAATATGTCTCTCCTATTATCTCTCGTCGCGATGCGTCAACCCCATTGGACACGCTCTCAATTTCCGGGTATCATGGAGCCTCGCTTACTCCAAAGGATTTTAAAATACGCTATATCACAATATTCAAGGATTATATATTTTTGTCGAATGTGATACTGAACACTTTTCGGCTTTCTCTGAATTTGCAAGCATTAACAAACTTGCATCTACACTCTATCTCCTTTTGTGGTGGAGCCAGGTTGAATAGTTGATTATGATTTTGAAGTTCAAGATGAATAAAATCTGTGCATATTCTCAAGCTTGCCAATTTAGCTATTTTCAATCCTTCTAACTACAAAAAATCGAGCTATCTATTCCTGTTCAGAAACTTTGTGGAACCAAGAGAATTTTCTCTTCTATAAAACATGCAAGTACTCATGTACCAACGAAGAAAACAAATACTTTTCTGGTTCTACTTAACTGCTTGGTTGAGCTTGCTAATATCTAATCATTCACAATCTTGTCAACTACTCTTTAGATACTATTGGATATGTTTGGTTTAAGAAAATTCTAGTGGATTCATTTTCTTAATAATTTGGGAACCTGTTTGGTTGATTTACTCAATCATAAACCAAACGTGTTTTCGTAAACCTCTAGGATTTTTTTCTATTCAAGAAGAAATTGAGGGTTGTTAAACGTTATTTGCTCATCTATAGAGGTATCTAATTTACCACTTTGTATTGTATACTTCTATTTTTTTCATTTGTTATTGTTGTTATATATGTAGCATACCTCTTGTTTATACGTGTTCTTATTATTTTTTTCTTTGTTTTATGGGTCAGGTGCGTGTCTCTCCAAAATTATAAGGCACCTGTATTCTTTATTGATATGGTGTGTCTCTAACACTTACTTGTTTATTCAATTCACCATTTTATTTATGAGTTTTATTATTACATCATTAACATAACTAGCAAAATAGTGGAGAAATAAAGAGAGAGCATTTTGGAGAAATGGCACCAAGAAAATGCAAAGCTAAAGAAATGGCAGCGACTACGTCTGCAATGCCGGGAAGAGTAACTCGTTCATTGGTGACGAGTTCAGGTTCCAAGTTTGTCAAGTTACCAGATCCAAGAAAGTCACAGAGTATGAAGAAGATGGAGGAAAAAGCTGAAATGAAAGGGAAAGGTAAAGAAGGTTCTGCGGCTAAAGGTGAGAAAGCGGAAGAAGAAAACTCTAAGAACGTTCAAGAAGGTTTTGTGGCTGAAGGTGAAATCTCTAATAAGGTTCCAGAAGGTTCTGCGGTTGAAGGTGAGAAAGAGGAAGAAGAAAACTCTAAGAACGTTCAAGAAGGTTCCGTGGTTGAAGGTGAGATCTCTGATACAGTTTGAGAAGGTTCTGCGGTTGAAGGTGAGAAAGCAGAAGAAAACTCTAAGAACGTTCAAGAAGGTTCTGCGGCTGAAGGTGAAACATCAGAGGTTCCAGGGTGTTCTGCTGAACACAATGAGAATGAGAAGGAGAATGATGCTCTTTGTGTCGATGTTATTCTAAAGATAACGGAAGATGAAAGGATTAAAGAAGAAACTTATTCCATTTATGTTTGAAAATCTTAGTTTCAATTAGTTGTTTTTAATGGAATCTATTTCTTCTTTAATTCTTTGATCTTCTGTTATCTTTATCATAACATCGACACAAATAGCATCGTTTTCCTTATCAGTCTTGTTGTATTCAGCTGTACATTCTCATAGATTTCACCTTCAGCCAAGTGACCTTCTTGAATGTTCTTAAGAGTTTTCTTTTTCTGCTTTCTCATCTTCAGCCATAGAACCTTGTGGAACCGCCTCAGAGATTCCACCTTCAGCGAAACCTTCTTTAACTTAGAGTTTTCTTCTCCGCTTTCTCACCTTCAACCACAAAACCTTCTGAAACCTTCGAAGAGATTTCACCTTGAACAGTAGCTTCTTGAATGTTCTTAGAGTTTTCTTCTTCGACTTTCTCACCTTCAGCTGCATAACCTTCTTTACCTTAATCCTTCACTTCAACTTTTTTCTCTATCTTCTTCTTCTTACTCTATGAATTTCTCGGATTCGGTAACTTGACAAACTTGGAACCTGAACTCTTTGTCAATGAATGAGTTACTCTTGGCGTCGCCGACGAAGTCGCTGCCGTTTCTTCAACTTTGTGCTTTCTTGGTGCCATTTCTCCAAAATACCTTCTCACTTTATTTCTCCACTAGTTTGCTAGTTAGGTCAATGATGTAATAATAAAACTGATTAAAAAAATATGGTGAATTGAATAAACAAATAAATGTTAGAGATACACCCTAGATCAATAACGAATGGAGGTATATTATAATTTTCGAGAAGTACACACCAGAACAAGCAATATAACAAAGAAAGAATACTAACACCTGAACGAGAGGCTCACTACATAACAGCGAATGAAAGAAATAAATGAAAGTATACAATACAAAGTGGTAAATTAGGTACCTCTATAGATGAGCAAATAACAGCCCTCCCTTTCATTTTAAACCAAATATGTCCATCGAAACGATGCCATACTGCCTACAAACAGAAAGATTTAATAGTAAGTTTTATGTATTTTGTACATAAACTAGGCATGAACCATATATGTTGTTGGTCAGATTACATAAGATAAGATGCCTTTCTTGTCCTTCTTTCTCACATGTCTTTTTACAAAACCTTTATGCTTTCTTCATTACCTTCTTCTTCAAGCAAGCATTATTGAGTGCTTTTCCATGTTCAAACTAGAAATTGATAAATATAACTTAATTACTAAAGAACACTAGTCATCAACTAATAAAATCAATATCAAGAGAGCAAAATAAACATATAGTTTAGCCTTTGTTTTTTTTGGTTGATAAAATATAGTTTAGCCTAATACCTGGACTTCGTGAAAAATACATGTGCTGAATCCAAATTTGGAAGAGGAAGTCACAGAATCCAAATTTGATTGGTGATCATCTCTTTTAATATGTTACAGAATATCCTCACATGTCACTTGTGAGGTGTATAACTCTCAGAAAGATCTAGTGTCAAGTTTGAGATGCTCAATGAGATAGCCTGCAACCGGTGATTCTAAATTCTAATTCTCCTATCCTTTTACAATTTGCAATACAGATTGTGCATTAGATCTCAATAACAGACGATCCGGACCTTGCAGTTGTTGTCATAAGTCCTAGCCTCTTGTCTATTTGGAAAAACTATAGACATCAGCAGAAGTACCTAATTTACCACTTTGTTTTATATACTTTTATTTATTTCATTCACTGTTATGTTATGTAGCCTGTCTCTCGTTTATGGTGTTCTTATTATTCATTGTTTTATTGCTTGGTGTGTGCCTCTCCAAATAACAATGTACCTCTGTTCGTTATTGATCTGGTGTGTTTCTTAACATTTATTTGTTTATTAAATTCACCATTTTTATAATCACTTTTATTATTACATCATAAACATAACTAGAAAAATAGTGGAAAAATCGAGAGAGAGCATTTGGGAGAAATGACACCAAGGAAATGAAAAACCGAAGAAACAGTAACGACTACATTGGCGGTGCTGGGAAGAGTAACCGTTCATTGGTGAAGAGTTCAGGTTCCATGTTTGTCAATTTAACGAATCCGAGGAAGTCACTGAGTAAGAATAAGAAGATGGAGAAAAAAGCTGAAAAGAAAGGGAAATGTAAAGAAGGTTCTGCAGCTGAAGGTGAGAAAGCGGAAGAAGAAAACTCTAAGAATGTTCAAGAAGCTTCTGTGGCTGAAGGTGAATTCTTTGAGAAGGTTCAGTTGTTGAAGGTGAGAAAGAGGAAGAAGAAAACTCTAAGAACGTTCAAGAAGGTTCCGTGGCTGAAGGTGAAATCTTTGAGACAGTTCCAGAAGGTTTTGCGGCTGAAGGTGAGAAAGAGGAAGAAGAAAACTCTAGGAACGCTCAAGAAGGTTCCGTGGCTGAAGGTGAAACTTTTGAGAAGGTTCTGCTGAATACAACGATAACGAGAATGAAGACAATGCTTTTGTGTAGATGCTATGCTAAAGATAGAAGATAAGAGGATTAAGAAAGAAACTGATTCCATTAATGTTTGAAAATCTTCGTTGCAAATTAATTGTCTTTAAGGGAACTAATTGCATCTAAGATTTTCAAACGTTAATGGAATTAGTTTCTTCCTTAATCCTTTCATCTTCTATCTTTAGAATAGCATCTACTCAAAGAGCATCGCCAGCTTTTTCATTCTCATTGTATTCAGCAAAATATTTTGGAACCTTCTTAGAGATTTCACCTTTAGCCACAAAACCTTCTTCAACATTCTTAGAGTTTTCTTCTTCCCCTTTCTCGCCTTCGGCCATAAAACCTTATGGAACCATCTCATAGATTTGACTTTCAGCCACAAAATCTTTTTGATCGTTCTTAGTTTTCTTCTTCCGCTTTGTCACCTTCAACAACAGAACCTTCTAGGAGATTTCACCTCAGCCACAAAAGCTTCTTGAGAGTTTTCTTCTTCAGCTTTCCCAACTTCAGCAACAAAACCTTCTTCACCTTTCCCTTTCACATCTTCTTCTTCTTACCATGTGCCTTTCTCGGATCTGGTAACTCAACCAACTTGGAACCTTAACTCTTCTCCAATGAATGAGTTACTCTTCTCGGCATCGTCGACGTAGTCGTTGCCTTTTCTTCAGCTTTGTGTTTTCTTGGTGCCATTCCTCCAAAATGCTCTCTCGCTATTTCTCCACAATTTTCTTAGTTATGTTAATGATGTAAAAATAAATTTGATTAAAAAAATAATGTTGAATTGAATAAACAAATAAATGTTAGAGACACACACCAAATCAATAACGAAGGACCCAAGAGCACTTAGATGAGTTGGCACGGGTCTCTTCTAGCTTAACCAAGATCATAGTTTGAATCTAGGTTTGAGCATACATAAGCATTAAAACTCTTAGGGAAAGTTTGCTTGGGCAGTTGCGCGCGGAGGATATCTGGTTTAAAAAAAAAAATCATGACGAAGGTAAATCATAATTTTGGAGTGGTGTAGATCAAACCAAGTAATAAAAGTATAAAACCAAGAAAGGACAATAACACATACACGAGAGGCACACTACCTAAAAGCGAATAAAAAAAAGTATACAAAGTGGTATATTAGGTACTTCCGTAGGTGAGAGAAAAACGTGTTTAAGAGCCCTCTCTTTCTTCTTAAACCAAACATGTCCATCAAAATGATGCCATACTGCCTACAAACAGAAAGATTTAGCAGTAAGTTTTCTCTATTTTGTACATAAACTGGCATGTACTAATACTATGTTGTTGGTCAGATTACATAAGATTGCATTATATTTGCATTTTGACTTTTATTAAGGAAGTAATCAATCAACCAATGCTTAATTGTGAATTAAGATCATAAAATGGCATTACATACTATTACCGTGGGTTAAAATAATACCTCCACATACAGTTGCCATGACTTCTGAGTTGACAGAAACAGCAAGAAGTGCCTTTTCAGCAAGCGTTTCTTACAAAAATAAAACGCTTTCTTCATTACCTTCTTCTTCAAGCAATCATTATCGAATGCTTCTCAATGTTCAAACTAGAAATAACTATAACAAAAAAATCGATAAATATAATTTAGTTACTAAATATAATACTAGCCATCAACTAATGAAATCAATATCAAGAGAGCAAGATAAACATATAGTTTAGTGTAATACATGGACTTCGTGAAAGATCCAATGTCGTGCTGCGGAAGCCGGTGTGGCGGCTTATAGTGCTGAGAATGAGAAGTGTCTTTGCAATGTAATGAATATCGTTTTAACTCTCGGTGGCTACTTTCTGAATTATGGTGTTATTCTTCACCAGGGTTTCTCTATTTATAAGAAGAGTTCACATAGAAAAAAATACAAAATCTATCAAGTCTTAAAATGCTATAATCTTTTCACCGTTGTGTATTATCATGAATGATTCTTCTTCAGAGCCGGAAGCAAGTGTTAACACGTTCATATTTTTAAGGTCTGAATAATTTTTAACATGGCCACAGTAAGAACTTAAAGCAAAGAGTGAAGGAGTAAAGGTACCTGGATGCGAACGATGAGAATCAAAATCAGAAGTCGCAGAATTTAAATTTGATTGGTGATCTCCTCTTTTAATATGTAATAAGTGAAATAAAGTAAAAGTAAGAGACAGATAAAATTGCTTGTTTTTCCCTCAGTCACTCACCTACTAGCCTGTGATCGGATTTTTGATATTCTTACTAAGCCTCTTGCTTGTTTGGAAACATTCTCAACAAACTGAAGAGTTGCGTTGGCTAGTTCTCGACATACTTGTTTAAAGCAGGATGATAGTAGTAAACTAATCATTCTCCAAGGCTTAAAGTTTCCTAACTTTGGAAGTAAGAGCAATCTCTCTTCTATTAACTGCATGGTTGAGCTTGCAGAACCTGTATGATTGATTTTCTGAATCATAAACCAAACATGTTTTCTTAAACCACTACAGAATTTTCTCTATTGGATGTTTAATGTTATTCGCTCATCTATTTGTATAATTTTTTTTTTCTTTCACTTTTATGCAGTGTGCCTCTCATTTATGTGTTCTTATTATTCTTTGTTTTTATTGCTTGGTCTGGTGCGTGCCTCTCCAAAATTATAATGTACCTCTGTTTGTTATTGATTTGATGTGTATTCTAACATTTATTTATTCAATTCACCACTATTATTGTTTTTAATCAGTTTTATTATTATTTCATTAACATAACAAGAAAAATAGTGGAGAAATCGAGAGAGAGCATTCTGGAGAAATGGCACCAAGAAAACGTAAAGCTGAAGAAACATTAGCAACTATGTCAGCGATGCTGGCAAGAGTAACTCGTTTAGCAGCGAGAGTAAATCATTCCTTAGTGAAGAGTTCAGGTTCCATGTTTATAGAGTTACCGGATCGGAGAAAGTCGCTAATTAAGAAGAAGGAGACAAAAATGCTCAAGCGAAAGGTAAAGAAGGTTCTGCAGCTAAAGGTGAGAAAGCGGAAGAACACTCTAAAAAAAGTTCAAGAAGCTTCTAAGGCTGAAGGTGAAATATCTAAGAAGGTTTTGCGGTTGAAGGTGAGAAAGAGGAAGAAGAAAACTCTAAGAACGTTCAAGAAGTTCCGTGGTTGAAGGTGAAATCTCTGAGACGGTTGCAGAAGGTTATGCGACTGAAGGTGAGAAAGCGGAAGAAGAAAACTCTAGAACTTTCAAGAAGGTTTTGGGGCTGAAGGTGAAATCTCTTAGAAGGTTCTAGAAGATTCTGCTGAATACAATGAGAATGAGAAGAATGATGCTTGATGCTATGTTAAAGATAACTGAATACGAAATGATTAAAAAGAAACTGATTCCATTAATCTGTTACAATTGGTTGTCTTTAATGGAAATCGGTTTCTTATTTAATACTTCCCTCTTCTTTTATCTTTAGCATAGCATCAACACAAAGGGCATCGCCATCCTCATTCTCGTTGTATTCAGCATAATCTTCTAGAACCTTCTTTTAGAGATTTCACCTTCAACCATGGAACCTTCTTGAACTTTCTTAGGGTTTTCTTCTTCTACTTTTTCACCTGAAGCCATAGAACCTTATGAAACCATCTCATAGATTTCACCTTCAGCCACAAAACCTTCTTGAAGGTTCTAAGAGTTTTCTTCTTCCGCTTTCTCACCTTCAACAACAAAACCTTCTCATAGATTTCACCTTCAACCGCATAGGCTTCTTCAACGTTCTTAGAGTCTTAGAGTTTTCTTCTTCCACTTTCTCACTTTAGCCATAGAACTTTCTTTACCTTTCCTTTTCACTTCAGCTTTTTTCTCCATCTTCTTCTTACTCCCACTTCCTCAAATCTAGTAACTCGACAAACTTGGAACCTAAACTCTTCACCAATGAACGAGTTACTCTCATCACCAAACGAGTTACTCTTCCCGGTGTCGGCGATGTAGTCACCATCGTTTATTCGACTTTGCCTTTTCTTGGTGCTATTTCTCCAAAATGCTCTCTCTCTCTATTTCTCCACTATTTTGCTTGTTTTGTTAATGATTTAAAAATAAAATTGATTAAAAAAGTAATAATGGTGAGTTCAATAAACAAATAAATGTTAAGAGACACACACCAGATCAATAACGAAGGTAAATTATAATTTTAGTGAGGTACGGATCAGACCAAGTAATAAAACAAAGAAAGAATAATAAGAACACATATTAATGAGAGGCATGCGAGCGAATAAAAAAAAGTATAGAATACAAAGTGGTAAATTAAGTACCTCTATAGATGAGTGAATAATCAATAATGTTTAAAATCCCTCTCTTTCTTCTTAAACCAAACATGTCCATCAAAATGATACTGCTGCCTACAAACAGAAAGATTTAATAGTAAGTGATAAGTGCTCAAAAGTAACATATTTTATGTGTTAATCTAGGCATTTTAGTGACTTGTTCTGCAAGTTATCTAAGGAAAAGCTACAAAATTATGTTCTTTTAACCATTTATGCTTTACATGCCTGATTTTCCCCCCTTTTTATGCAGGAAATGACAAGCAAGGGACAAGAAAGAAGCTGATGAACTAAAGTCAGTACGCTTAAGCGTCCTCAGCACGCTTAAGCGTACACAATGCTGAGAGCAGCTTCCTGTACGCTATTGGTACGCTGCCAGCACGCTCCCAGATTCAGAGAGTACGCTTAAGCGTCCTACTGTACACTTAAGCGTACTAGGTCCAGTAGCAAACCTTCATGTACGCTAATTACACGCTTCTTGTACGCTTAAGCGAACTTCGTCAGATGCAAGTGGATAAGGCACACGTGGCTGTTCCCAATTGGGCAAAAGAAGATTTCCAGGTGGTACGCTTAAGCGTACCCCTGTACGCTTAAGCGTGCTGGCACGATTTTGGCCCATATAAATAGCTTTCTCTTCTCCTTCCAAGACATGATTACATAGTTTTTGATATTTTTCTGGTTTTAGAGAGAGATTAGGGTATTTTCTTGAGAGAGAAACACAAAGCAAGGTAGTTAGGAGTAGATTCAACCCAAGATTTGTTGAGACATCATGGATCT
>Ga0315914_1007371_pt1 | contig 15237 bp, 13 predicted proteins | sample MpolenodulesMG_FD_203920 | JGI IMG/M metagenome (GOLD analysis project Ga0315914, IMG submission 203920) | Medicago polymorpha root nodule microbial communities from Los Angeles, California, United States - elongated nodules | ecosystem: Host-associated > Plants > Roots > Nodule | place: USA... | reverse complement strand
AAAGAAATAACAAACCCGTGGGTCGAAATAAAATAAAACGAAATAATAATAGAAAGTTCTAGAAAATTACTAAGATTTGGTTGAATAATAAATACTATAAAATTACTAAGAAACCCTCCTGCATCAGTCACGTCATCTCACACAGTTAGGGATCAAAATGACGGTTTACTCTAGAGTTTAAAGTGTTGGGACATGACACTTGCTACACACCATAAAGTTCATACATTGTTGGTGTAAACATATTTTAGGTCATTATTTTGCCATGTCATATTATTCTTATAAATGTATTTTGAAATTGTTTGTATGAAGTAGCAAAGTAGTGAACTTTTATTGGATGCCGGAGGAAAACTAATATACGTTACCAGTCCCTTGAATGAAGTTCCTTCTTTGTTTGTTTATTGTAGATGCTTTCGACACGGAGCAACTGCTAGAGTGCACGAAGAAGCTCATCAGTGGCCAAAGAGTCAAAATTCCCATTTACGATTTCAAGAAGCACCAACGCTGTTCTGATAGTTTTCGTCAGGTATGTGGTGTGAATTATGCATCTCTATCTATACCAACATTGCCACTTTTCGGTCATCTATTATTTATTATTAACTAAACTAAGTAAAAGCGCATGTAAAAGAAGAAACATCTTTAGATGGTAAGACGGGATCAAAGTTTTGAATTGATGCCGCAGTAATATTCACGTCAGATATCATATTGGATATGAGTATGACACTGATACTTTTGCAATTTTGGAGTTGATGGTTTTCATATGCGCCGTATTTTTCCTTTTCCTATTGGAAGGTTTTTCTGGTTCTTTCTGGATAGTAATTGATATTTGTAGTCTATGTCCAGGTCAATGCCTCTGATGTCATTATATTGGAGGGAATTCTTGTATTCCATGATCAAGAAGTCCGTGATCTGATGAACATGAAGATCTTTGTTGACACAGGTTTGATATAGTTTTTATTTTCATACAACCCCCTCCAATGATGTGTTATGTCACGTGTAAGTTATTATTGTAGTCTACAAATACAACAAAGTGCTATGCTATCATTACTAATTTTTTGGAAACATTTTCTGCCTCTTCCCATTGTCCCACTTTGTGTTGCATTTGTGTAAGTACTAGGTAAAATTAAATATTTGGAAATATATATGGATCGTTTGTTAAGAATGTGAAAAAATGAATTCCTAGAAACAGTAAATGCACAACAAATTGCTGTAGAACTGAAGCCATGGATGAACCACAGGGACGCTAATTAGTGTCATAGTTTTTTGAATATCAGAAGAATTGAATGAGTAGGGTATATCGTATATTGTATAATGTATAAGTATTATATTTTTTAACTGAATTTTCTAACTGTAGGCATTCCACTGATATATTATTTAGATCTATACTACCTTAGTACATTCTCAGAGGTAACTTAGTTCTGCAAACTACAACTTACCTGATATATGGTCAGTGCCATGATATAAGGGTTTAGTAAACACGTATCTCTGTGTTCCCTATATTCACCTCCTTATCACTCCTGTCATCTTGTGGTAAGTTCTTTAATTAGCTAGTGGTCTTCAATTGAAGATCCCTTCACAAGAAGTTGCTATTATTTTATTTAATTTTATGCAATATTGGAAGCTACCCCACCCTTCCTCTTTCTGTTTAATAATATATTTGGTTATTAATTGCTTGCAGATGCTGATGTGAGGCTTGCTCGTAGAATTAGACGTGACACAGTGGAAAGGGGCAGAGACATAAACTCTGTTCTTGAAATGGTAAGTCCGTCAATTTAATTGGGAACAATGGTTTTGCAGTAGTTAGGATAGTATTTATAACTCCTTCATACAAATTTTTATTTTTGAGAAATCTTGACATGTAAAAAATATACAGAGAATTTTATATTCCTTATGAGATGTGATCAATCGCGTTGCATGTTTGTTCCTAACTGCATGTAATGTTGGCTTTTGTAGTATGCGAAGTTTGTTAAGCCTGCTTTTGATGACTTTGTTCTACCATCAAAGAAATATGCTGATGTGATCATTCCTCGTGGAGGTGATAATCATGTTGCCATCGATTTGATTACGCAACACATCCGCACTAAGCTTGGTCAACATGATCTATGCAAAATATATCCAAATGTTTATGTTATTCAATCTACATTCCAGGTATCCTTGACATAATTTGTCAATTTTTATTTTATTTTCCATTTTGAATAGTTGCAAATTTATAGAAGATCCTGAGTTTTGCTACTCTCCTAAATGTACTGGATTTTTATTTCAATTTAAGAAAAGTACTTGTTCTATTATGATTTATGACAAAAGGAGTAGTATTTCTTATAGGAGATTGGTTGGTTTTTTTGGCTTAGGTTAGCTTCTGAAGGTTGCTCTATGCGACCCTTGGATTGCTCAACCCCTAAAATAAGCCGATCAGAAGTTACGATCCGATAAATCAAGGGGCTTTTGAGCAAAATTGAGGAGCCCATAGAGTAATTCTCTTAGCTTTTAGCTTATGGAGCTATCAAGCTAGTTTCCTATTTGGTTCCTAACTATTGAAAAAACAGTCATAAGTTTATAGGTGCTTACAGAGAAGTGAGATGAAACCAACTTCTGAGAGAGTTGAAGCGCATAACCTAGTCTCAACTTATACAAATATTATTCATTAAAAGAATTATAGTCATTGTAAGAACATTTTAAATTTTCTTTTTCTTAAAGTGCTCTTGGAAAATAAAATTTGGACATACAATCAAGTTCTTGTTAGAAACTCGAAACTAAAAACATGTTTCAACTTTCAAGGCCATGGCCTGTCATTATTAGAATAATTAAACGAGAAAAATCCATAAGCTACATTATCAAGGGTGGAATAGCCTTTCTAGAAAGAAAGGAACTTGGGTTTTTTGTGCATTGGTAATTCTTGCAATTCTAAGTTCACTGGCTACAAACTGATGTAATGATTTGTTTCATCTGTACTTGTTCCTTTATTGCTTATGTTTATATTTCAGATAAGGGGGATGCATACTTTGATTCGTGACAAAGAAATATCAAAGCATGATTTTGTATTTTATTCTGATCGACTTATTCGCCTGGTACTGTATGCTTCATAATTCAGTTGAACATTTTTTTTGGAGGGGTTTTAGTACTTAAAGATATAATTAGCTTTGATGATCTTCGGCATCAGGTTGTTGAGCATGGTCTAGGTCATCTGCCTTTCACAGAAAAGCAAGTTGTCACTCCAACAGGCAATCATCTCTCCTTGTACTCGGTTCTTTTACTTTTATGTTCATCATATTGTCTTCTCTTGTGCGGGGAACAATATTTGTGCTTTGTGCACAGGAACATGTATGGCTAAGAAGCAACAGTAGGACACAGAAACCGGTTCATGTTGACACCACTAATTAACTGAAATGAGGTTTATATTACAGGTTCTGTCTATACTGGTGTTGATTTCTGCAAGAAATTATGTGGTGTTTCAATTATTCGAAGGTGAGCTAAGCTTTGAACCAGGTATTTATTTTCGTAGGTCCAGTCCAAATGATAGGTTTCTACCAAAAATGAAACGATTCAACTAATAAGACCAGTTCCTTTGTTACAATCACAGTTTCTTGCTGTGGTGTATTTACCATCTAGAATATTGAATCCTTCAACCAACCCTTATTCACTTCCAGATTATTTCGTAGGCTGTTTCCAATTGGCTGAATTTTTTTTGTTGTTTTTATATTATAGTGGTGAGAGCATGGAAAATGCACTTCGTGCATGTTGTAAAGGCATTAAAATTGGAAAAATTCTGATTCACCGGGATGGAGATAATGGAAAACAGGCAAGTAAATCATTTGAAATCCATGAAGTTGCCTAGAGTAGCCCTCATGTATAGGTTTCCTATGGTGGTTTGTATTTAATGGTAAACTCTGCTTCTCTGAGCAGCTTATATATGAGAAGCTTCCCAAGGATATCTCGGAACGGCATGTCTTGCTTCTTGACCCTGTGCTTGCTACAGGTGAAGATTAGAAATGTTGAAATGTCCTTCCACTATTTACTGTTTCACTTTATCTTACTGTGTCACATTTTGATAGGTTTTATTTGCGGAAAACTTGGTTGTCAGCAAATAATGCGCACACTTTTATTTGCTTTTTTTTAGTCCACTGGAAAGAAACCTATTTTCATACTTATTAAGTATGGCAGTTAAGTGCAATTCATTATCTTGATTTCATGCCGTGTAGTCAAATATCGGCCATGGCGGAATTTTTGGCAACCTCCATGGCGGATTTAAAATGGAGGATTTTTTTGCTTTCTGCCATGGTAACACTTGATTTCATGTAAAAAAAGTACATATACTAACCTCCCCCTAATTATAATGGCCACCTCCTCACAACATTAAAGAACTAATCTGAGGATATTTTTGGAATAATAACATTAAATGTGGATAGAATGGTTGACATTTACTTATATTTGAGTCTAACAAATTTAGGTATGTTTTTGCTTATTAAGTCCAGAGTAGTTTTTAGTAGCCAGCTGCCCGGGAGAAATAGTTAGCTGTTTGTTACAAAAGGGTAGCTTGCTAATTATGTTACTGTTTTGAATGATAGTTGTGAATGTGGAGTGCTATATTCTAGTCATTGGGTGATGTGAGAGGGGATGATGAAAATATAATTCAATTTATTTGGCAATTGTATTAGCTAGATACCTCCTAAGGAGCATGTAAAAGCTGAAAGCAGGGACCACTAAATTGCACTTTTGATTATTACTTTGAGATTGTGTATTTGAATAGTCAAGTAGTTAGATTAGTCTTTGGCAACTTCGGTGGATATTTCACACTAATAACATGGTTACCAAAATAAATGAATAGTCTAGTAGTTAAGTGATGATTTGTTTAAATCATTCTCAACTTATGGTTACTTAATCTGTTTTTCTGACTGATGATGAATACATAATTAATATCAATAATTCTGCTGCAGGTAACTCAGCCAACCAAGCAATTGAATTACTCATTCAAAAAGGAGTACCAGAATCCCACATTATATTCCTGAATCTCATTTCTGTGAGTAAATTTTGATGCTTTTCTTTGCACATACAATTATGGTTATTTGACTATTATCTCACACTGATTGTGTGAATCCTTATGTTTCCAGGCTCCTGAGGGAATCCATTGTGTTTGTAAAAGGTTTCCATCGTTGAAGATTGTCACATCTGAGATTGATGTTGCATTAAATGATGAGTTTCGTGTTATCCCTGGGTTGGGTGAATTTGGTGATCGGTACTTTGGCACCGATGATTGATCCTTCAACATGTCTTTTGGTGGATACATCTTTTGGTTAACAGATGCATTGTAATGAAATATTGAAGATTTAGCAAATACCACCTTGGCTGCAATTTGAGGCAAGCAGATTAGAATAATATGGATGCAAACTCATTCTTTGGTTGATATGCATGCATGCTTGATTTTCAGCTTATCGAATGTAGATGATAATGGTATCCTACAAATGTAGACAATTATATCTAGTTCAGCGGTTATTTGGAAATTTTTTGCATAGGCATCAAACTCAAACAAACCATATCAACCAGTGATCGATATATGCAAACATATATTTAATTAAAATTTCACACATCCTCTCTCCTGAATCAAACATATATTTATTTAAGATTAAATATCTCCCGTCTCTTCACTTTCTTTGCCCCTCATCTTTGTTTTATCACACGCTTAATGTTGTCACCACTCACCATATTCTAGTCTAAGATAGTTTTTTGGAAGAGATTAGTCTTAAGATAGTTGGTGGTTTCTCTGATGTCAACCGGCGGAAGAAATTTCAACTTAGCTTTGATGCTAGATTTTTTTTTTTTTTGAGGAAAGCTTTGATGCTAGATTGTTAAATATTAAATTAGCAAATTCATAAGTCGAAATGAATTATCAAATATTATAAGTATTTATTCAAAGTCAAGGATCCGTTGACACCAACAAATGTTTCCTAAAAGATGCATGTGAATTCTTTTTCTCGTACGTCGTTGGAACAAACAATCCCAGATTCACAACAACTTCAATGAAATCGGATCCAAGCTTAATTCATATGGCTTCTTTTCTAAATTTCAATTGCTTAATCTATTTATGCGAACCCACCGTGTGACTAAGTTGCTTCTATATTTCTTTTATTGATCATTGCTTCCAACACATGTGCACAGTGAAAACCCCCAACTTAGATCCAAGCTTAATTTAAATGTTTGTTATCTAATGATTTATTGATCAAATCAATATTATTTTCGTGAAAAAACCTAACTGCCTCAATTGAATTAGGTTCCAACGTAATTGATTTTATTTGAGTTTTTTCCATCACGAAGCTCTGGTTTAATCGATGGAGAAAGGATGTGCAAGGAAGAAAATTGAGGTTTAGCCACAAATTGATCAATATTAAGCTACACGGTGGTGTCAGATTTCTTTGAATTTGTTGTAAATTTGGGAAATTTTTTGCTACCATGAAAAACGAGAAAAGGGACTATCATGCATCTCTTATTAAACATTTGTGAACCATTAGATTAATTAGATTTAATGGTTGAGATTTGTTGTAAGTGTTTTGAGTTACACCTGGTGTCAATGGATCCTAACTCATTTATGAAATTTTCTAAAAAAAAAAGGATTTATAATTTTTAACAACCCATAAACAAATCTCTAACAAATAAAAAAAAACTTAATTGGAGTTTTGGTCTCCTATTTTTATCATTTTGCAGAATTGACCTCCCTATTTTAAAATATGACGGTTTTGGTCACTCCACAAAATATTTGGTCTAAAACAAGGTGATATGACACATTTTAAATGAAATTTTTTAAGGGATTATTCTTACAATTTCATCAATGTTGATCTTTTCCATCTTTAAATCATACACCACATCATTTAAAACATATCTCAATACCAATTTTAAGTTAAAAAAATATGATGGAGAGACAATTATTATTAGATTTTTTTTAGGAACCAAATCTGCAAAGTGGTGAAAATAACATGACAAAAAATACAATTAAGCCAACAAAAAATGCTATATGTGAAAAGTCAAAAATCTAAGGCTAAAATAAATCAACATCGGCAAAGTGAACTTCCATGTGGTTGTGCCACGTCACTCGAACTCCATATGACGTTGCTACGTCCCGTTAGTGAGGATTAACAATAGGAATTAGGAACTATTTACATTAATGAAAATTTTGTAAGTGATTAAAAACCTAAAAAATATTTTTGGAAGATTCAAGCAAAATTTTGTATAGGCTATTGTCTTTCCTTTTTTTTTTTTTTTGACTTAAATGCACTTTTAACCGCTATGTTTGGCACCGTAGCCATTTTGACCTCTAACAAAAACAATGCAATTTTGACCCCTTAATTTTCTCAACTATGTTACGAAGCCGCCACGTGTTCCAAAAAAGGGGTCATAATCGTAACTTTTTTGTAAAGATAAGGGGGCAAAAGAGCATATTTCAATAAACATAGCAAAATTAGAAGGTAAAAATTGCATTTTTTTTATTAGAGTCAAAATTGCTACGTCTGCAATCATAAGGGCCAAAAGTGTAACCCTAGAAAATTTCATTAATTTTTTCCCTTTTTTTTTATATTTGATTTCGCTTACTCTTTCTTTTTCCCACTGTTTTTTTTTTCTTCACACTTTGACTGAAAATCCCAAAATAGTTGAGAGCCAAAACACCCAAAATTGTTCCGAATCCGAGACCGTTCTTCCATTCCATTGTCAAGCCATCTGAAGGTATGCATTCCATTATTTATTTATTTTTAATTTCTTTTCACCCTTATACGGTGCCCTAGTTTCTGATTGAAGTTGTCCGACACGTATCCGACACCAACACGATACTGACACATATCATTACATTAAATTATATAATTTTCTTCAATTTTGCTTCTCATCTTTGTACAGTTCAAAGTTGAAAGAGAAGAGATGGCTGGGCAATCAAACCATGAACTCTCACTCTTTTCAGCAGAGGAGGTATGTATGTATGTATGGATGGATGATAATTTTCAGCAAAGTTATTCACATTGTTTGAGATTATTAATATATTAATGTTTTGTTTTGTTTTGTTTGTCAATTTTAGCTTGAGTTCATCGCTGAGGACGAGATTGTCGATATCGTGCCTAATCTCAAAATGGATCCTCTTTGTCTCATCTCTGTAAGCAGCAACTCATATCTCAAACATTAGTTTTCTTAGATACATATTTACAATATATTTATAACAATGGCAGGGAGATTTTGGTCCATTTACACCACAGATTGTTACTCAAGTACCACTTTGGTTGGCAATTGCTCTCAGGAGGAGAGGCAAGTGCTCCATTGTCCCTCCCCAGTGGATGACTGTTGGTAAGCAGCTTTCGTATTTTTTTTATCCCCAAAATGGTTTTCAATTGCAGTTGTTGTTGCATCATGATCTTTAATGCGGTGGCAAATTGCGGATAATTGTGGTTGATTTTCCGTAATCTAACAATGGCAATGTTTTAGTTGGTGGACAAGGCCATACACTAGAGGTGTTCAATTGCGATATATGAGAATAAAAGAGAAAGAGAGATAGACAAGGGAAATTTGAAGAATGTGTTTATGATTTACAATTTTGTTCCAACAACTTTGATGTTATTTTTTGTTGTATTTTTTACTCTGCCCATCGATTGCAATGCAAGCTTGTAGCGTTATTGTCAAATAGCGGCTGTAGTATACTGGAATTTTAACAAACAACTATTGTTTTTCATTGTGCGATTTAATACAAAGTGTTGTCAAATAATGTAGCTGAATTGATAACGCAAGCTTGTGTTTTGATTCTGATTTGGGCTTAGGTATTCTCAACTATGTTTTGTTTTAATGTTTAAAACTAATTGTTTTTATATTGCTCGTTTTTGCTTATGACTATTAATCAGTTGGTTCTTTTAAATTTCCCTGTCCTTTCGGTGGTCGACATGTGGACAGTAGTACTTTGATGCTTTGATCTTATTCCAGCTTAGAATTTGTTGGTTTAAGTAATAACAGAAAGTAGAGACTTATAATTTCTCCATAACATTTGTTTGTAACTAGATAAGTTGACAGAAGTGTTGGAAGCAGAGCGAAACTCCCAAGAGATGTCGGAGCATTTGCCATTTCATTATGTAGAAATTTCAAGACTTCTTTTTGACCAGTAAGTTTAGAAAAATATGATATCTTACTCTGTTTTTTGTTTTTTACTCAATATCTTATTTAACTATACCAACTAATATCTTTTATTTTTTATTTAGTGCACGTGACAACATTACTGATGCATACATGGTGAGTTCAAAGAAGTTTGACTTTCCAGGAACATGCTGCAGGACTTTCTTCTGATGTTTAGTTTATTTCTCTTGTGAAGGTGAGATCTCTAATTGAGGACATCAGAGATGTAAGGTTTCATAAAGTTGAAACTGACTTGGAGGCATTCAATGATCGTACATTTGCTGTGAAGGTAATTTTTCGAATCTTTTTGGCGGTTGGTAATTTTTCGAATCTTTCTGGCGGTACAATGGTTGTGAATGTCTGGATTGCAGCTCTGATTTGAAGTTAATTTTGATCTGCTTACAGTATTTATGTTGCACTATCACTGTTGTGTATATAAGACTTATTTTATCTTAAATAGACTGGAATATATTGACAATCTCAATTAACTGATTGGGCATTATAGTGGTTCATATACATTTGTTGATATGGAAATGAAGTCTCTAGAAAAGGTGAAGTATTGTGCTGGACTTTATCCCTTTTTTGCATTTAACTCACACTCAGCAACACAATTAGTTATTGTTGCGAAAATTGCGAAATCCCAAGTTATGACTGCTAGTTTTGGTTACCTGGTTACATCATTAGGATTGCTACCAGTCAAGGCTTTTAGTTTTATTATTGCGGAGTCAGGGTCTGCCAATGCAGTGGAGGTTGCATATTTTCCCTTATATCAATACCATGTCTGGTCAGGTGTTCTCTATATAGCAATTTTTTAATTCAAAAGGTTATCGAAGACACCAGAATGGATAACTCTGAGAGAAAGGGATGCTCAGTTTTTGTTTATATTTGGTTTTGACAATCACGGAGGTCCATTTGAGTTGTTTGAAGAGTCTATGATCCAACCTTCTCCTAATAAAACAAGACTTGTGACTGAGTCTTCCTCAAGTTTACCTTCATGTATTAAGAATAATGTAACAAATGTTCTGACACTGCTTGGTTTTTACTCTCATGGCTGTTCTTGGTTTTTGAAGGGAGACTTTAATTTTTTTCCAATTGCTATAGGGCATACGGATGAATATTATGCAGCAGCATACCTGAGAATTGATCTGATGATCTCTTTCTCTTATACTGCAGAGTTGACAAATGAATTGTGGGTGAGTTGTATCAAGGGTACAGCAATACTGACAAGAGGGTGCCTTGAACAAATTATTTATGTTTTAGAGAATTCAAGTTCAAGTAGAAAGCCTTATTCTACCTAGTATTTTATGCAAATATGGGAATCTCCAAGTTGAAGGAGAATGAATGAGAAAATACAATAAGACAGATGTAATTATAATTTTGAAGGGGCTCATATACCTTGTTTTTGAAAGGAAAAGAAAAAAGGAGATGGTCCCATCGCTGTTATATGCGCTTAAAATAAGGATCCTATATGCTCAGCTGAATTTGTTACTTTCTTAGTCCAAGTTGGGGATGATAATACATTGATTCCTTTAAAATTAGAAAAGAGTATTTGTGATCTGTCACCCAAATGCAGTGGGAGTGAAACTGTGCAGAGAACTTGGTAGTTTGAAGTTGGCTCATCAAGCACCCAACAATGGGAGCCTGGGAGAAGTTACTTGGTTGTCCACGATTGTTGCACAAGGAGAGTTGTCAGAAGCAATTCTGTTAATTGGTTATTAATTAATGGAAAGTAGAGGTTGTGGAAGTAGCTAAATGGAATGCTGTTTGTGTTAAAAGTCAAATTCTCAAACTCAGACTCGAGGACAAAGTCTGTATTTCAAGGGGGTAGCAATGATAGAATCCCACATGAGAAGGTGGACTCAGAGACAGTTAACAAATAAGTTGTCTAGGCCCATAATATGTAGAGTTTATGTTAAGAAAAAAAATAGAGAAGGACAAAATGTGAATATCTACATGGCTGAGAGTGAGAGGAGAGAAACAAGAAAATGAGTTGTGAGGGAAATTCTGTTATAAGGATGTTGAGTGGAGAGAGAACGTTATCAAGTGGGAATTATCCAGTTTGTTAAGAGGCAGAGAGCATTGGTTTTCTGAGGAGCTTAGCTCCGTGGACAATAGGATTTCATTATATGGTATTTTCCTTGATTTTCATAAATAATACACTCTTTATTTTCTATTATTGTTGTTAATTTCATCTTTACTGTATGTCATGATGCTGGATTCGCATCAGAGGTTTGTAATTATCCCACAATAATAAAACGTTTTAAATAAAGTGGAGACGCATGGGATGTATGGTAGTTTGAACTTGGTAGTTTTTCGAGTGTTTTGGCGTTTGACAGGGTGAAAATCTGGCTGGAAAATACAGGCTGTTCATCTTGTTACATATCTGTTCGTTTATCTCCCAACAATTAACATCACAATTCTTGGTATATTGCAGATTAAAAATTTATCTGCAATGGAAGTAAATATTGTTCGCCCATTTATTGGGAGAGCTTTACAAGCATTTTACAAGCATGACAGTCCAGATTTGAACCCAGACCCAGAGCGAGTTTCGGATAGACGGCCACAAGTTGTCCACAATGCTCCAAGAGTATGTTTGATATACTCTTAAGAAATGTTTCTTGTACTAAAAATTAATCATTTACTTATTTGCTATGTACTTTTTGTTCAAGTTTATTAACTATACATCGATAGCCTAAGCATGTTTTACACAGATGTTCAATCATATTTGACTGTCTGGTCATGTCAAAATGTGTTCTTTGTAGAAAATGGTAAATTATGATTCGATGGATGTCTGTATAAAACTTGTTTACTCTATAATTGTGAAGTTATTTAACTTGTTAGTTATACTTTGTTATGACATGCGATTTCTGCAAAGCTATAGATACATTTTCACTGGCCTACTCATTTTTCACATCAAAGATAAAAATTCAATATAATTAATTTTTAAATGATGCAAGACAAAAATGTATGGTCTATCATACATGCACATAAATACATGTATATATTCTTTCGAATGGAATAGTTTTCATGCAGCCGGTATTTGCTTTTGCAGAGGCAACTACGAAGATAGTTATGCATAACTTGTTTGGCTGCAAGACTTCTAGATTGCTAAATCTGACCGGCTTCAAAGGTACATCATTTCCTGAGAAGTACTTGGGAGATATCTTTGCTGCTGCTTTCATTGTAAAATAGGTAGCTTGTGACTTTAGTTGAATCTTCAGAGACCAATGTTCTCTCCAAATTGTCATCACTGTTGGTTAAGTATTAGAAAAAAGAAAACACACTTTGTAGGGATTTAACATAGTTAAGCCCTTTTTAATTTTATTTAGTTATTTTAATTTGCAATTTGAAGTATGAGATTCAAACATTGTGTGTAATGTAAACTTGTATGAATCAGAGAATTCACTACTGTTTGTTTACTGAGTTGAAGTGCAAGATGTTTCCACTTCCAATTTATAAACTAGATGACAAATTGCAGCCATGAAAGAAATAACATAGAATGATAACGTTGCATATGTGCTGCTTGTGTGTCTGGACAAAAACAGTTTTTTTCTCTCTGTCCGGAACTTATTCTACTTAAAATAATTTCTAATTTTCCCACGAGTATATGAAGTATGTCATTATCGTGCTCACCTCCTACCTCTGATTGTATGTCTCTTAGTTGAATGATGTGAGAATTTTTATTTTTTATTTTTTTTGTTGAAAAAAGTGAGAATTGCTGTGTTATACACTTTGTGAAATAATTTGCATACGGGTTGATAGTGGACAACTCACTTATGTTAAGGACAAACTCTTGTACCTTGTGATAGTCTGATAACCGAGAGCTGTGTGCATTTCATTAAGTCATGAATTTGCTTAAACATGTTCGAAGCAGTACAATGTTATAAGTCTAATAGTGGAGGTCAATACAATTGAATCTTAGACCATATGGCAATGATGTGATGCAATGCTCTAAATCAGATTAGAGAGTGAAACCTTTTACAATAGAGACAACCATGACATTTGGCTGAGTAACAAGAAACTTTAGGAATTGCCATGCAAGATCAAACACTTGAGAACCGGTCTTAAGAGTGCGTACATGACCAATGACATGAGCAATCAAGGAAAGATAAAAGGTAAGAAGAGCATCAAGCACAACGTTAGCCATATCAAACAAGCTATAAAGACAAGAAATCAACAACAACAAAAATCAAAAATCCAAATTACAATAAATTGAACTTCTCAACAGAGAATATTTACATCAGAACTAGCAGTAAGCTTAAAATACACCAAAAGTGCAACCAAAATGCGCCAACCAAATCCGAAGTAATTTGGTTAGAGTAAAGTTCATGATTTCAAACCAATAATCCATGAACATAATCCATTGAAAGTAAATTGTGAATCCATGAACATAATTCATTGAAAGTAAATTGTGAATATAGTTTTTAATGATAAACGTTTTAGGACTTAGCCATGAATCACTATATACAAATTATAGCATATCATTAATAACAATAGAAGGAATAAGAAATTGTGTACCTTTGAATTAGATTTATGAAGTAACCGCCAACAAGTATGAGAGGGATGACTATCCTCATCCCGTCTAGCTTTAGGTTTTCACCGTTCAGAATAATTAACCGTCTGATGGGATGGCGTTTAAATAGATAAACGGCTGAGGGCAGGGACCTCTCATTGGGCTTAACTAAATGGTCCAACCTATCATAGTCCATTTAGAAAGAATAGCTCAATCACACATATTTATCAATTAATTAGTGCTTAACACAATAGACCATAATTTATATTATATTATTAACTTATAATAATTGATTATTGTTAATCCATAATTGATTAATCAAATAATTAATCCAACAGTCTCCCACTTGGATGACAATACTCAATTACTAAAAGAATATAAAATTTCTCTTGTCATAAAGAATTTAAATTTTAAAATTATATGTACAGTCAAAGCACTAATCATTCAAAAGAGAAGTAAGGTTTAATACTGCAGAAATTGAATCCGATAGGGAAAACAAATCATATAGGTCAAAGACTCATTTTTCTAACAAATGATGAATTTATAGTGACACATTTTAATTAAAAAGAATGTGTCATTAAAGAATGACCCGAACATTTTAAAATTGCTATAACAAACTCCCACTAACCCAAAATATCATAGACTTAATCAAATCATCATGAGTTACAATACTCATATATATATATATATAAGTTCTGCCAATGAGTTTTCAATTTTATAGAAGTCATATATCTACATAGGTATACGAGTAGTAATTACTTACAGGGATATCCTATTAAGAGAGTATAATTACATTTAGTCAAAATCAATAAAAAAAAAATTTGAACAAGCCAAAATGGAATATATTATAACACAAAAGGTGATTCATCTCGCACAAGATGTGCAAAAGAGAACCACCTCCCAAAAGTCACAGATACAAGTCTAGTGCCAAAAAATCACTACTGAGGAGAAATAAATCAAAACAAGCTACAAAACAACACTCATACAAGGTAAAGGGTGACGCCACCAATCAATAAATGTTTTATGACATTCAATTAATCCAAGTTTTAGCAAAAGTGTGACTGTGAAAATCCATAAAAACAAAATAGGAAATTCAACAATCTCCAAATTGGATTAACGTAGACACTTAGTTTAAAGAAGAAAAAAAATATGTGGATAATGTGACCATTAGAATGTCAATAATCAAATAACATTTATGATTATCTCAGTTTATAAGTACTTCAAGAACACAATATCATACTCAATAGGAGTATTGATATTATACATTGTACTTATTATTTATGACCTCATAAAATGTGGAAAGTTGGTAAAAGAGAAGCATAATATATATTTGCATGCTACGAAGTTATTGTGCATATTCCAACAAAATTGACTTAAGCGTCCAATTATGATGCTTATTGAGATCAAAAGAATTTTAATATATATATATCTCAAAATAATAGAATGAGACTAAAGTTTAAAGTCGCTTAAGCTATGCCATATTTTATAATGTGCACAAGAGTATATGGCAATGACGAGAATTTCAAATTGTATGTATATAAAATTGTGTACACATTTATCTTGATCTCAGATATATATATATATATATATATATATATATA
>Ga0315914_1007370_pt1 | contig 15239 bp, 9 predicted proteins | sample MpolenodulesMG_FD_203920 | JGI IMG/M metagenome (GOLD analysis project Ga0315914, IMG submission 203920) | Medicago polymorpha root nodule microbial communities from Los Angeles, California, United States - elongated nodules | ecosystem: Host-associated > Plants > Roots > Nodule | place: USA... | reverse complement strand
ATATATATATATATGCTCCTCCCTCTCTAAAAAAAAAAAAAATTCCTAAAATACACAAATTAATCTTAAAGTATATGAAAATTTCTTAATTCAGTCTCTAACATTTTAATAGCATAGACTAAATTGACATAATTTATGTCAGTTGTTGTTGTTATTGTAGGTAGACGATGACAATAACCATTGAAAACTCACAAAAATAAGTGGAAGAGTCGGGTTCAAACCCTAAACACAAATTTCAGCCCAACAATTTTGTCATTTTACCAGTTAAACTAAATGTCTGTTTGGATATGCGGTAGTTTGACTTTTCTCACTTCCCAAAGCACATTTGGCTGTGATTTCTTGAAGCTATATATTAGAGCTTTTGGCCAAACGTGCAGCAACGTATAACACACTGCTTGGCGAAACACGTACTAAAGACGTGTGGATTCGAATAAAACATTTCAAAATAGTCTATTTATGAATCACACACAATTCAAATATAATATTGTTTCTGATCCAAAATATACGTCATACATTAAAGTTTTTTTTCCTATTATACCCTTACTATTCATCACACAATTTTTTTTCCTATTTTTGTAAAATCACTCATATTTTCTCATTTTTCATATAATATTAATTATATTTTTTAATTTTTGATAATTTTTTTTTGTCAAATAGTTTGGTTGCTAGAACCCACACAACTTAATTATAGAAAAGTGGAGTGTCTAGGATTTGAACCCTGATCCCTGCATATAATATGTAATATCTCTGCCAACTGAACTAAGTTTAGAGGGATAATTTTTTATTACTTGACTATTATAAGAATGAAGAGAGTATATATGCATATTTAAAGAGTTTGAAGATTGATTTATTTTTGAGAAGGATGGCTTAGATATGTTTAATCTTAAAATATCCAAAGTCTAAAAAAGTAAAGAAAAAAATCCGTTTGGTTCTGGTATTGTCGTATTTGGTTCATAGATATCCCAAACAACCAACCAACAGAGGCTGAGAAGAGTGTGTCTGTGTGGAGTTCGTGTTCCATTTCCGTGTTATGGTGTCAAACCCAACCCACTGAAACGCACCGTCGTTTTATTCCTTTCATCTTCTTCATTTTTCCGGTGAAGAAAAATGGGAACTTTAACAAATTGCACTTTACTCCCTCTAAACTCAGAGTTCCGGTTCAAACCGGTTCACTGTTCCTTCAGGAACAAAATCCACTACAACCACCGTTTCAATTCACATGTATCCAAATGGGGAAAGTTGAAGCACGTTCATTTCGATAGGTTTAAGTGTTTTTCAATCAATAACAAAGACGGTGTTGATGATGAAGGGGAAAATGGTAACAAGAATGATTCTAAATCCAATGTAACCACAGTGTTGCCTGATGAAGATAGAGGCTTTAATCCTGATAAATCAACAACACCTTCCACTTCTCAAAGGGTACATTTTTGTTTAATTCTTGTGTTCTTTTGTTGCTTGGTGGCTTCGGTTGTATTAACTTGTTACTATTTACTCATAGCTAATATTGATTCTTTGATATATGGCTCTTATTGGATAAACAATTTATTTGCAGCTTATAGCACAAGCACTTATCATGATAAGTGCTTATGTATAAGCTATTTCTATAATGAAGTATAAAATGATTGTTGTCATAAGCTATCTTGTAGAACTTATGAAAATAAGCAGAAAGCAATTTCTGATTTGTTATAAGCTGTTTTCGTATGTTCTCAGAAACAGTCTTAGAAAGCTTATGACAGTAGATAAGATAAAGAAAAGTCAATCCAAACATGCCTATACTATAGTTAGAAACTGTTACAGACTTGGTTAGTTATTTATGTTAGTTATTTATCAGTCTACCTAGTGTTTAGTGGCTGAAGTGCACGGAAATTTAACAAACTGCTATTGTTCCGCAATACAAAATTTCTCAAACTGTTGTCGAATAGCAGCTGTAGCAACTGTAGTGTAGTGGGAGAGATTTGAATGAAGAAGGAGGAGAGAGGAATCCTCTTTGTTTGGTGATATTTGGGCTAAATATTAAAAAGATTCAATACTTGGCCACAAGTTTCTTGAAGAAGGAGGAGATTCAATACTCTTTTTAATACTTGTTCCCCCCCCTCCTCTCCATTTGTTCCCAACCAAAAACTATGTAAGTGTTTTGATGACTTTAAACTAATACCACCACCCTTCTACCACGAAGAAGCTTAGCAGTTATTTGTCGATGTTGTTGTCTATCATACTATTTTTGTTTTTATGGTAACTTCTTTTTTGTCAACTAACTTTTAATGGTGCACATGTGCTTGAAACCCACGGATCAACAACTTCTAATGATCCTCATGTGTTAAAAAACCCACGGATCAATGTTTCTGTTGCATTTTTAAGCGTGGAGAATTTTCTGTTGTCACATTAATGATACTGTTCCTATCGTTTACTTTTTCAGTCATCTTTGTCCTCACTTGGATCTGTGTACAACAATTTTCAAGTTGATTCTTTCAAACTCATGGAACTCCTTGGACCTGAGAAGGTTGATCCTGCTGATGTAAAGAAAATTAAGGATAAGCTTTTTGGTTATTCAACCTTTTGGGTGACCAAAGAGGAGCCTTTTGGGGAACTGGGAGAAGGCGTTCTTTTCATCGGAAATTTAAGGGGAAAGAGAGAGGACGTCTTTTCCATACTCCAAAATCGGCTAGTTGAGGCCACTGGCGATAAGTACAACCTTTTTATGGTGGAGGAACCTGATTCAGACAGTCCTGATCCACGGGGTGGGCCACGTGTTAGCTTTGGTTTGCTGCGTAAGGAGGTTTCCGAGCCAGAAGAAACAACACTTTGGCAATATGTCGTTGCATCTCTGTTGTTTCTTCTCACTATTGGTACCTCGGTGGAGGTTGGAATTGCATCTCAGGTATGTTGGCTATCAACACTATTTGAACATCAGGTTGTGATTGGTGAATGTTTGTGAACAACGCTCTTTCTACAGTTTATCTAAATGTCATTGATTGCATCAATGCCTTACCATTTTCTTCTATCGTGTCTATATATTTTATTGTTGCCATGTTTTTGATTCATCAGATCAACAGACTCCCCCCAGAACTAGTGAAATTCTTGACAGATCCTAACTATACGGAAGCCCCAGATATGGAGATGCTATATCCATTTGTTGAGTCAGCGTTACCTCTAGCATATGGTGTCTTGGGGGTTCTTCTATTTCATGTAAGAATTCATGTGTACCGTTCTTTTTTGTGTGCGTTTGTTTATATAGTTGCAACAAAATTCAAATTTATTTACTTTTCCTGTATTACAAAAAACTGGATTGAGTTTTCAAAACATAGTCTATGACTCCGGTGTTTAGATTTTACTGCATACTTTCTTATAGAAATGTGAGATCTGAGAGCTCTAAACATCCTACTTAAAGTAGTACTTTTTACCCGGCTTAAAACAGTTAAGTTTGTATTAGTGCAAATAAGTTGCGTAATGTGTAGTGCTGTGACGACGGCGGTGATAGCTATTATGATAGGATATAAGAAAATGTATCTTCTATTGTTCCGAGTCTCTATCCTCTTCTTTTTCTCTTTTACCTAACTTCTATAATTTAAAAATTACCATACTATTATACAATGTCTCATTAGGTTATATCAATCCGATATTCTTGTCACTGTGTTGATTGACTCACTATTGGCAATGTATGTCAGTAGTCAGAAGTTTCAGTTAGTTCGGATTCAAGCAATCCACTTTTATACATATGAAATTAGTTTTTACGCTGAAAGGCTGTACAAGTAGAAATACCTGCCATATGTGCTGGATTGCAGATTCACAATTTACTTATTTATTTTATGCAAAATGAAAATTTCCTATTTTATTTGTGTAGTTTTCTCTACAGTTTTTTTACACAATTCCATGGTTCCATCAACTTCCCTTTTTGCTTCTTGAACTTTTGCTTACATTATTTATATTTATACCTGATGGATATGGCTATGTGCAGGAGGTTGGACACTTTTTAGCTGCATTTCCCAAACAAGTAAAATTAAGCATTCCTTTCTTCATTCCCCACATCACTCTTGGCAGCTTTGGTGCTATTACTCAGGTGAGATTATATAACTTCTACAGCCAGTCACTTTTGCATTGAGTCTGAAACTACTATCTGAATGCTTGATCAATTACAATCATGTGCGTGTATTATTAATGTCCAAATTGAATCATCGGCAGTAACTTTTAACCATCTAGTTTTTGCTATTATACATGACATGTGCTAAAACGTGTCAGTTAGACTGAAGTCTGTTTATGTATTTTAGTATGCATCTAAAGGCTGATCCATGACTGTGTGTGGTGTAGTTTAAATCTATCCTTCCTGATAGAAGTACACAAGTAGACATATCACTTGCGGGTCCCTTTGCTGGTGCTGTGCTATCATTTTCGATGTTTGCTGTTGGCCTTCTTCTTTCATCAAATCCAGATGTAGCTGGAGATTTGGTGCAAGTTCCGAGCACGTTGTTTCAAGGTTCTTTGCTACTTGGTTTAATCAGTAGAGCAACTCTTGGTTATGCGTATGTCCCTTCCTTCCTTTCTAGATTTTTTTTTTTTTTTTGCTGAATTAAGAGTGTAATGACATCAAAGAAGTTGTATGACATCCCAACCAGGTTGGCACCCCTTAGAACCTCTAATCCTATGTCAAGCACTCATATTATATTCCTTTCTAGAATATAATTTTACCTAAATATAGATCCAGTGCTTGTGACTTTATTTTATTAATTTAGGTAAAATACTCTAGTGGATCATTATGTGTGGGAAAGTTTCTAAACCAAGCTGTTTCCAAGTGATATGATATGATTGCAGCACATCTTTTTGGGTGCATAAACTAGAATTAATCAGTATGCATACTTTATGTTTTGGCCGCAGTTAACTTTGACACACTGCTATTGTATGTGCAGAGCGGTTCATGCTGCAACAGTTCCAATTCACCCTCTTGTGATTGCAGGATGGTATATAACTTTTCCTTCTTAAACTTAATGTACTTTATAAATCAAATCAATCCCCAAATCAGTGGTTCTTAACAGACTTGATTATTCATTATTCAATATTAGGCTCACAATTTTATTTTATTGTTTTACAGGTGTGGGTTAACCATACAAGCTTTTAACATGCTTCCAGTGGGGTGCCTTGACGGTGGCAGGTCTGTGCAGGTAAATACATTGCTTACGGTAGATTTAATATCTACTTGTCATACAGAAGGCTTGATGTGATATTATCTCGATTGTCCTATTTCAAATTTCAGACCAATTGGTTATTATTAAATTTGTAATCTTATTTTCAATGTTACTTTATTTATAAAACATATCATGCATTAAAATAAAATTGTATGATAAAGTATCAACTAATTTTGACTGTATGAAATGGGCAGATATATATAGCTTTTTATTGGAAGTGTGAATTTAATGAATACTTCCTTAAATGTGAAATTCAAAGCGCAGAGTAGTTACTGTAGAAAAGAGAGCATTTAGTATTTACTAATATGGAGTTGTCTGATTTGTCTGTATGATAAGTAGAAACAATTGATTGGTAGGTTTTTGTTTTTCCACATAAATATTCTCATTCATAAGTTGGTATATTTTGTTTTTCACAATTGAAATTTGTAATTTTTGTTTCAAATTATCCTAATTTTTGTTTCATTGCATGTTCTTGCAGGGTGCTTTTGGAAAAGGTGCACTAATGGTCTTTGGTTTGACCACTTATACATTGCTAGGGCTGGGAGTGGTAAGTCTAATATTTGCTTAGGTTAAGCAATGATACATATTTTTATTCAACTACATTGTTCATGTTAAAGTTTAACCATAACATGAATTGGTTAGAGCTGTGATTAATGGGGTTGAGGAGAGGGCTCATGTTACTATTACCAGTCTTTTGGTCATTTTTCAGTTATTTTCTTGATTTAATACAAAAATTTGTTGCTTGTTTTAAATTTTCATCGAAAAGTAACTTACTTTTTTAACCCCTTTTCTCTTTTCAACAGCTTGGTGGACCTCTTTCACTTGCTTGGGGATTTTTTGTTATATTTTCGCAGGTATGCAGATTCTTGTCTTGAATTTTCATGATACTTGCGCAGTTGTTTTTGCAATTATTTATGAATAATTGATGTTTTGTCAGAGATCACCGGAGAAACCATGCTTAAATGACGTGACAGAAGTTGGAACATGGAGACAGACATTTGTGGGGGTTGCTATTTTTCTTGCTGTCTTGACTCTTCTTCCTGTTTGGGATGAGCTTGCAGAGGAACTGGGCATAGGTCTTGTAACCACATTTTAGTTTTAATGGTTATTTGTAGACTAAAGCCATATTTATAATGAGCAGTGAAATGAAATATATAGGAAAATCATTACCAAAGGAAAGGTTAATTCAACTTTATACGACTCCTTGTGATAAAAGCATTGTTAACACGAATATTATGTTGTAAAGAAAAAAAGGTTGTAGTTTCTTTAGATATATTTTTTTTACCGGTGGATAAAAACTTTGAAATATCTTTGCAAATACTGATTGAAAATTAATGTTTTTTCTCCCAAAAAAGATACATTTGCAATATTGAAGCTTCTGTTGCTGAATTACCTGAACATTTGAAATTTACTGGATTGGTTGCAAATTGCAATAGGGAATATATTGTAATTCTAGGTAATTATTTTCTACTTGGCCTTTCTCAAATTTAGTCAAATATTGATTAATTTTCCATGATTGTTTTGTCAATGCTGCTGGCTCTTGCATTTTCAACCAAAAACTTTCTACATGTGTTCCCGCACGTGCTCGTGTTGCACACCTGTGTTTTTGAAAAAGTAACTTCATTTGGAACTTTCCAAAAAAAATTTAAACATGGATATATTTTTCATTATAAAGCTCAGCAGTTTTTGAGCAAGTTACAACATAAAGAACTTGTACTAATCTGAGCCTGTATACTATAAACCTTAATTCTGTAGGCACTGATCTTTTACCTTATAATGAAATATACAAAATAAAAAAGAAAAAAGTGAAAATCTTCTGGATTAACATTAATGGAAGGCTGTTCTTTGAGGCCCTAAAGGCGAACCTGGTGACCCCTCACTACTTTGAGAATCCCCTCTCCAAGCATCCTGTACTTGAGCTGCAAACTGCAAATTCCACAAAACATCCTCTATGGAGGGCCTTTCTGCAGGTTCTTTAATCATACACCTCACACATATCTCCGTCATTGTCTTCAGTGATTGTTCCAAGCACGCCTTGCGGATTGCTGGATCAACAATGCTCCTCCGAGCGTCCTCATCAGCTCCTAAGCTTGTTTGCAACTGCACTCATGATACAATTCCACAAGTAAGGTCGTATAATTGCAAATGATTTGTACTGATATGCTATGGATGATAGAACCTCTGTTTTAAATCGTCATCACATTGCTGTCAAGTATCGGATATATCCTATGGTTGAATCATATGAAAAATTTCTTTTGATTTAATTTTAATGATTGCTAAGTTTGAAAGATTTAGAAATCAATGGAAATGAATCAGAGTTCCTGTTATTACCAGATCCTTAAAAGCTTCTGCATCATTTGTGGTCTTTATTGTCCTTCCTAGAATGATTTCCAGTAGTATTACTCCAAAGTCATATATATCACACTTATCTTCATGTTTTCCACTACAAAACAACACAATTCATAAAATTTAGAAACAAACTTTGGTAACAAAGATCTCAAGTATTTCTCTACATGTGACATTTCCATTCATATCCTATGGTATGTAAAATTACAATATGATTGAGTTTGTATTTAAATTTCTATAACTGCACCTTTTATTGATACTAGAATGTTTGGATCCATCGGAAGAATTTCCACGCCGAACCTGGAAGGATTGACTAAGTTTAATTGATATTTGATACCAACAAAAGCCTTTTTTCATCATAAAACAAAATACAATAATTGATGTTTTTTATTTTTTTTCCATACCTTTCCTATGTTAGATAACAAAGGTAAATTATAACTGCTAATTTTTGCAACAAGATTGTGATCCAATAAAATATCTTCTATTTTGATATTGTTGGAATATACACCAGGGACAATTCCTGTATGCAGACATTGGATTCCCTTTGCTACTCCAATTGCAGCTCCTATGCGTTGGGTCCAATTCAGAGATTTTCCAGTGTGGCCATCTGTCAAAAAATATGTGACAGAATGACTGTCAGGATAAAGGATGACAGAAATGATACTGCTGTCTCAAAATTTCCATTACATGATTCTGAAAATAATGGTTTAAGAGAGGATATTAATGGTATTTCCTCCTCAAAAACAAATTTTGAACTTCATTTAAGGAATCTATATGGATCACTAGAGGCAGGAGAGAAATGAAATTTTAACTACCACCAATGGAATGCATTGCTTAAAAAAAGGTCCATATGTATTGCGACATCAGGTTTTTGACATCTCCACGACTGTGATCGAGGTTGCATCATCCACATTTAATTGCAAATCTCTATATTATTAAGGATTGCAATCGCGGCCGCAATTTAAAAATTTGATGGATTCCCCTTTAATGAGATCGTAAACTATTATTTCTTGTTCAAACACCATTTTTACAAATTTCAACCTCAGATTCAAAGTAGCTAGCTTGGTTTGTGAGTTGAGGGATGTTGGAAGTGCTCTAGGTTTGTATTATGCACCGTGATAGCAATATTTTTGACGGGTCTGCGTCTGCGGCCCCGATTGAGGCCGGATCAACTACATGTGACTGCGGTCTCTACATTATTAAGGATCGCGACTACGAATGCGGCCTAACTTTTAAACCTTGATAAATCTCCTCTAGTGAGCCTTTTTCAAAAAAATCTCCTCTAGTGAGCATCTCCTATCCTTTTTTATTTTTTACTTTATTTTTTTATTACTTGTTCTAATACCATTTTTACAAATTCCAATCTCAGGTCCTAAGTAGATAGCTCGAAGCTTGATTGATAAGCTGAGCATGTTGAAGGAGTTCTAACCTGAAGATCCAAGGTCGAGACTATAGAAACTAACGTAATCACTAATTTGCTAACAACTTAACATTTGCTCTTAAAAAACTTCAATATCAGAAATTGGTAGCTGTTTTTCAGTGAATTACCAGATGTCCAGCTCCTCAGTGTACCATTTGGTACATATTCAAAGACAAGAAATATTTTGCTGACACTTGAATCTTCTAAAGAACATTCGAAGCAGTGTCCAAGAGCGCTGACTAAATGACGATGCCTAAGTTTCGATATAAGCTCCATGTGGTGCATGAAATTTTGAGTGCTGTATCTTTTTTTCATTTTGATACATCTAATAACAACAATTGAACCATTCTTCAACTGACCTCTGTACATCTGACACATATAAGAACACATTCATCACACATGTAAAGATATAAAGTTTAGAATTTCTGCAACAGATTTGTGCTCAAAAGGAAAGAAATTAAATCATGACTGCATGATCAAATTAGTTTTGTGATGCCATTACCTTATATTTTGTATGAATCTATGATCAAAAATTGATATATGATGAAGTCAATAGAAAGTTATAGGCAGTGGCATACATAATACGAAGATATATTCCTCATATACAACATAATTTGTGATAATATGGCAGTGGCATACCTCTCCATAAGAATCTTCACCCATTAAAGAAGCTCTGTCAAAGTTGTTTGTAGCTGCCTCAATCTCTTCCAATGAAAAACTTCTATAGGTTGGCAGGCCAAGTGCTCCAAACTTCTTTGTTTGAGATATGTATCCTTTATGTACACAGAAATTAAATGTTTGTCAATATAGTTTCAGTGATCATATAACTTCAATATTTAATCTTTCTTTGGCTACAAATAATTCTATTCTTAAGAGAGGGAGAGAGATTACTTGCATCAGAAAGCAACTTAGAGGTGTATCCAGAAGCGGCATTCTCTGATATTAATCTTGTCGGAGGATTCTTCGTTTTGCTTCTAGCATTTCCTCTTCTAACAATAAACAAAATCAGCAAAACAAGTGCTACTCCTCCAAGAGTTCCACCTACTATACCAAGGGTAAGAACTACCTTTGATACTTGTTTTTTGTTCTTTCTATCAGGCAATATTCCCACAGCTAAGGCTTCCGTGTGACAAAAAGGCGGCGGCTGCTGATTTTGATTCGCTGTCTCGAGACAATTTCTAGCATACAAAACAGTTCTATCACTAGAATTTGAAACTAAACATTTAGGTAAGCTCCCAGTCAAAAGATTCGACGATAAATCAACAACTTCAAGCTCAGAATTACAAGACAGATTCTCAAAGAGCATTCCGGTTAATTTGTTCCGAGAAATGTTGAGGTATGCAATAGAAGGAAGCAACAACAATGCTGGTTGGAACGGCCCTACAAACGTATTTGACGAGATATCAAATTGCTCGAGCTGATAATATGAGCTCACATCAGCAGGAATGCCAGACCTGAACATGTTATTTCTTAGCACTATAGTAACCAACTTGTTACCAAACTTAGGAAACTGAGGCCCAAAAGCATTATCATCCAATTCAAGTACTTGAAGATTTCGCAAATGACTCAAATCAGGTACTACACCATATAACTTGTTATGAGAAAGTGAAAGAATTCTCAAATTCTCCAAGTTACTAACCGAATTCGGTAGTGATCCGTTGAACAAATTGTTTTTCAAACTCAATACAGTTAAGGCTGAAAGCAAGTCAATCCAAACAGGAACCTGACCAGAAAACATGTTGCTGTCAAGAATGAGTGTCTGAAGATTTGAAAGTGACGAGAATTCTTTAGGTATCGAACCATAGAGATGATTCGAACTCATATTAACTATTTCCAACGAAGAAAGCCGAGCTATTTTACCCGGCAATGAACCCCATATACCAAGAGAAACCAATGTGAGGACTTTCAAACTTGGAAGCTTTACTAGTGTTGTGACAAATGAATCTATCGAGAAATTTTTAGGGAGAGGTGGAGTTTTTCCTTCACCTATTATGTGAAGTTGAGTTATTGTGTCTTCATAGCATACTACAGTGAGCGAAGAGTTTGAATCTGTGTTGCAAAAATCTGTGGAGTTATTCCAATTTCTTAATGCAGAAGGAAAATTCAATAGCTGTTGAATTCTTAGGAGGGTTTGAGTGTGTGAGGATTGAAGCTGTTCTGAATGATTTATAGAAAGTAAAATAGTAACCAACACAAGAAACACAGAGGCCATAGTGTTTGTTATTATATTCTAAACAGGCATTGAAATTCTCTCTAAATTGAAGCCTTCAAGCAGAAATCCTGCAATTACAAGAAGTTATGTTACCTTAAACAGACATAAACTTTTTGCAAGAATCAACTGAATTAATACCAGCCAAGCATTATAATCAACACTATGAAATTCATTATTTCACAGGAAACCAACAAAAAGTACTAAAAAGGTTCAATCATAACTCAATACCATGAAAAGTTGAAAACTGAAGAACTTCCCCAACAGATTGGATGAAAATTCAGAGAGCTATGAATATGAGTAAAGTAGTGTTCAGAGTGAAGTGTTTTTCTTTCTGCTTCAACCAAAACCAAGTAAATTTGATTGTTTTGGTAGCAGATATTTTTCACTTGCTTCCAAGATCACCAAAAAACTCACAATGAATCTTCCACAAATAAACCAATTTATTTTTTGGAAAAATGAAAAGAAAGTGAAGGCAAGAAGACAAAAAATTAACTAGAAATAAATAAAGGGAAGAAAACAAAAACTTCTATACCTCACACCATAATGGAAAAAATCCAAAAGATATTCAGAAAGTGGACAATTACAAGTCTCCAAATCCTACAGAAGCACAGAAACAATTTTCCTATGTGTCAGCTTTTCTCTTCCCTTCTAAACACAAGTTAGCTTGTGATAAGGGTTGAAGTGAAGCATGAGAGCAAGTGAAGAAAAAACCAAAACTCACACTGTTTTCTTCTCTCTCACAAACTGACATTTCATCATTCTTATTCATAAATGACATGCCAAATTCCTTTAAAAAAATGATTATTTAATCTACCTTTCATATTCCTTATATTTAATTTCTCTGTCTGGATGGTCCTTAAAGAGAAGATGTAGTTTTCTCACACAAGGAAAAAGCAAAAGAAAGATTCTTGTAATGAAGGTGACCCTTTATTCTTAACCTTTCAAGTTTAACTTGAGAAGATTTGGTTTAAGGATCAAGTTTTGTAGTTTTGTCATCATTTTGAGGTGGAAAATTTGCTAAAGTAATCTTGTACATATTTACTTTAGCCATTCATAAATATCAGCTCCTATTGCAATTTCTGCTCTTATTACAAAAAGTTGCTAATGTATTTAATGTATCTGTTTTACAAAAAGTTGCTAATGTATTTCAGCTCCTTTGAATTATATAGTTAAACTTGACTATTTCATATTCCAAAACATTTAGTAATATTAATTAGAAGTTTATTTAAAAAAGAAACATTAAATGTATCTTGTAATTTGAAAATGAATTTGTTTAGAGACATTTTTTTGTCAAAGAAGCTAGATCTCACAATGTGGCGATCAAAGTTCAATTTTAAATTGGAAAAACACTCGTATTTAATGTCTGACACGCATTAAGTAGAATTACTTTTGGTTGAGATAATTAATGATTTTTTTTTTAATATTAATGTTATTATCTCTAAACACACTTAAAATACCTCTATTTAAAAGCCTAAAACTACATTGGTCCGGCCCTGCAATCAAACACATGCACTTAATAATGTAAAATTTCACTTTCAGGACTGGTAAGCCTATGCTTTCTCAAACTAGTACCCCTTGTTGGCTTGGTCCCTCATTTCATATCTTACCTTATGTTGCTTTTATGGCCTCTCCTGTTCTTTCTATAAACAGTAGTAACTACTACTAGTAACCAAACTATAGTTGATATTTCATTTCTATGTCAATGGTAAGGTGAAATCAATCAATGAAACGTTGAAAGGAAGGTGGGAGTTTTGGTAACATTATTGCTTTGTTTTTGGCTCAGTTTCATCTGAAAAGTTGAGAAATCCACGTCAGAAAACAGTGTATGCTGTTAAAGGAAAAGGTGCCAAACATGCTTAAAAATAATGCATGTTCTACATTAAACAAGTGCACGTGTGCGAAAGCATGTGACTAGTTTTTTTAATTAATTGTTTCATGATATAACCTGTTTTTACTTTTTAGAGCTAAGAATATTTTGTGAATAATAATAATAGGGAGCTTCTACAATACATACATTCGTAAAATAAATTAACCCTCACTTTTATAAATCTAGTGTTATTAATCAATTTTCTTACTTTAATAAATATCAATTCATATGGAAAAAAACATCATTTAATTGTTTATATGAATCATATTAATTTTTTTTTATTTTATTGTAAAAATAATCAATCTACATTATTATGAGTAATATTCCTTAAAAAAATTATTATGAGTAATATAAATTCACAAAAATTCAATTTTATTTCGTTGAGACTTTTGATAAATAAGATTTAATTATTATAATTTATGAATGATTATAAATATAAAATAATTTAAATTATAAATAAATCATTTAACTATTAATTTAAAGAGAATGTATACACTATTTTTGAGTGTAAACTGTAGAAATTGTCATAATAACATGTTGAGATTATCTCGTTGGATATAAGGATCCCAATCCTCTCCCACTTTCCATTCTATCTATAAATATTTTTTTTTCTCCTTTATATCTTTCACATTTTTCCCTCTTATTGCACTCACTTTTATTGCTGATGGGGGAATACACTTTGTTACTATTTTCACGTGCAAAGAGGAATTTATAAACTTAACTTGAAGTTCCACATTGAAATCATAAACCTGCTGTGAGAGTTTTATATAGAACTGGAATCATGATTTAGAGGTGGAGTTGAGTTCAATATCTAAGGGGCAATTCACTTTAGATTTTGTAAAACTGAGTTAGACATGTGATTTAAGACGGTATAAAAGTATTCTTTAATCCGACAAGGAACATATTAGTGCATTATTTTGATTATATTGTCTTATCTCTTATTTATTAAAATTAACTCGGAAGTTAATGTTTGCCCTAATTTTAACCTAACCATAATGATTAATTTTACTCTAATACGATCACACCTAATCTCCTATTTTTTTGAACAAAACAAATATGTCCTATATTTTTGAACAAAACAAATCTGCTCTATTTTCCTTTTCACCTGCTTTATTTCTTCTGTTTATTTCAACACTTTGTTTCATACTTTCCTCCATCTAACTCCTAAATCGAAAGCAACATTGCACAGGTTATCCATTAACAAATTGGATAACCATATCTTAACAAATTGGCGACAATGTGAGCCAATGTTGTTTTTTGTTTCTTCTTACTGCTTGGTATATTTACGTGTTTCTATAACAGGCTGCTGCCATGTTAAAAATTGGTAAACAACAAGGAGCTCCCAACAATCCCAGATCATCTCTCAAATGAAGGAAAATATTTTGTTAGAATATGTCTGCAACGTAATCGACGTGATCGCCCTTCAACGAGTGAATTATTGGACCACCTTTTTGTAAAAGGTGCTGCACCTTTGGAAAGACCTATTATGATTCCCGGAGCTTCAGAACCTATTTTTGGAACTACACATGGAACAAAAGCTCTGGTGTGTAACCTATTTCCTACTTAAATCGTTTGAAACTCACTTCAGTTGTGTTTATGTGGTTGTCTATGTTACCATTCAATGATACTTTGTTTGTCTTTCACTTTATGTGAATACAAACGATGTTTTGTGCATGTATGATTAAACAATTCTAAAAAAAATGTCTTATGAATATCAAACTGTCGCAATGCCTTACCTACACAATAGAACAAAATAGGGGACAGTCTGCTCTGCTATATGAAAATGTCATGTGAACTTTCTATTCTTCATGTTTTCATATTTCTCATGGTTGAGTTATGTATGCCGTATGTATATTTTATAGGCTATTCATGCTCTTAGCAAAACTATATTTCTCACGGTTGAGTTATGTATGCTACTTAATATTTCATATTTCTCATGGTTGAGTTATGTATGCTACTATATTTCTCATGATAAGGTACTTTTTGTTCTTTGTTCTGATCTATTTTTGGAAAATAAAAAGCCCTGCTTTTATTATATGACGAAACTGAAAAATTGGACTTTTATTTGTGTAGTTATCGGTAAATGAGATTGGAGGCATATCAGGAGGAAATTAAAGGTGAGTTATTATTTTGATATGTGTAAACCTGAAACTATATCGTCCTTTACTTTGATGGTTTTCTGAGCCATAATCCGTAAAAAAGTGACTTGGGATATTA